>Ga0351833_1083_pt1 | contig 17909 bp, 17 predicted proteins | sample BONcelHFGM3001C5_FD_206751 | JGI IMG/M metagenome (GOLD analysis project Ga0351833, IMG submission 206751) | Enriched cells from coal bed in the Powder River Basin, Montana, United States - BONCAT cells FGM rep1 HSBNCT.FGM.300.1.C5 ...
TAAATCAATCCTCACCTTTATCCTTCAGCACCATGTGCTAAGCCTGGCTGTGAGCAGGGACAATATTCCCTGGTGCTGTTCCTGTTTTTACTGTTACCTTCCCGAACGAAACCTTCTTGTTTTTACTTCTGATTCCGATACCCGGCACATTGACGATTTTTTGGCAGGAGATTGTGGAATGGTTGCAGGAACAATAGCACTGGAGACCAGGGTAACAGGCAAAATCAGAGGAATTCAGTTTGCCGGGCCGATGCGTTTGCTGGCAGGTGGGGAATTAAAAGCTGCCAAACACGAATACCTGAAAAATTTTCCAATTGCACGGCTGGCAAAACTTCATCTCTGGGGGGTAGAACCAACCATTCTTAAACTGACCGACAACAGGTTAGGCTTCGGAAAGAAGCTGATATGGAGGGGTTCAGAATAACTATTTGGTTATCAGGATGATAAATATTTGATGAAACAAAAAATGACTTATTACGCCCTAAAATTTTTGAAGTCAAACATTTAGGGTATACACTCCCGATTCTGTTAATAAGTATTCCATCCTAAAACGATTCTTCGTAGTATATTGCACCTGCAAAATACGCCCCCCGGGATTTTTATACAACACATTACAGACTAGCAAGTTCAATCAGATTAACCTATTAAAACAGGGTTATAAATGGAAGAGACTCCCATCGTCAATACGCACCAACAAACGGAAATACCATACTATAATGAGGTGTTAAACAAGCGAATACGGCCTAAAGTAACAGTAGAGGACCTGGAGCCAAAGGAGAGGATGGAATCGACTCATGCGGGTGAACCGGTATTGAACCGATACTCGTTTGAAGAAGTTATAACTAAGTCAACAGCTTATTTTAACGGAGATAGCCTGGCCGCAAATGTTTGGGCCAATAAATATGCCCTGAAAGATTCTGAAGGGAACCTTTATGAGCTTACACCGGATGATATGCACCGCCGAATTGCGGGAGAGATTGCCAGAATCGAGAAGCGTTATCCAAATCCGATGGGAGAAGATGAGATTTTTGGATTATTGCACAAATTTAAATATATCATTCCACAGGGAAGTCCGATGGCCGGCATCGGCAATAATTTCCAGGTTGGTTCTCTATCCAACTGTTTCGTGATCGGGAATGATGGATTGGCCGACTCCTATGGCGGCATCATGAAGACCGATGAAGAGCAGGTACAACTGATGAAGCGGCGTGGTGGTGTCGGGCACGACCTTTCGCATATCCGGCCGAAACACAGCATGGTAAAGAACAGCGCACTTACCTCCACCGGAATCGTTCCTTTTATGGAGCGCTATTCCAACTCAACCCGTGAGGTGGCCCAGGAGGGTAGAAGAGGCGCCCTGATGCTTAGCATATCTATCGTTCACCCCGATGCGGAACATTTTATTGATGCAAAACTGGAGACTGGTAAAGTTACCGGCGCAAACATTTCCGTGAAGATCACCGACGATTTCATGAAAGCAGTTGCTGAAGACGGGGAATTCACACAGAAGTATCCCATAGAATCGAAGGAGCCTTCGGTAACAAAGACCATCCGGGCTCGTGACCTCTGGGAAAAAATCGTACACAACGCATGGAAATCAGCTGAGCCGGGAATCCTTTTCTGGGATACCATTCGGAGGGAATCACTACCCGACTGTTATGCCGATCTGGGATTCAAGACGGTCTCTACCAACCCATGCGGCGAGATACCTTTGTGCACATACGACTCCTGCCGTCTTTTGGCAATCAACCTATACAGCTATGTGGAGAATCCATTTACACCGGATGCCTATTTCAATTCCGGACTCTTCATCGAGCACGTGCATAAAGCCCAGCGGATCATGGATGACCTGATCGACCTGGAGTTGGAAAAGGTAGAGAAGATCCTCGCGAAAATTGATGCCGACCCTGAGATCGAAACGATCAAGGCACGGGAGCGTAATCTGTGGCTCAACATCAGGGAAAAAGCGATGCAGGGAAGACGTACCGGTTTTGGTATTACCGCCGAAGGAGATATGTTAGCTGCACTGGGAACACGTTACGGTTCCGACGAGGCCATCGACTTTTCGGTAGAGGTGCATAAGATTTTATCCATTGAAGCCTATCGCTCCTCGGTTATCATGGCCAAAGAAAGAGGTCCTTTTCCCCTCTACGATTCTGAACGGGAGAAACACAACCCGTTTGTGGCGCGGATTCGCGAGTCGGCAGCCGATGTATATGAGGATATGGTCAAATATGGCAGAAGGAATATCGCTATGCTTACGATCGCTCCTACCGGGTCCGTCAGTATCCTCACCCAAACGACATCGGGATTGGAACCGGTTTTCGCTGTCTCCTATAAGCGACGCCGCAAAGTGAATCCCAATGACAAAAATGTGGTTGTCACTTTCACCGATGAAGTGGGTGATACCTGGGAAGAGTATAACGTGTTCCACCACAACTTCGTCACCTGGCTCGAAACGGCAGGCTATAAGGTTGACGATGTGACGCATATGGATGACGAACACCTTCAGCAGATTATCCAGAAGTCACCATTCCATAAAGCAACAGCCAACGACATCGACTGGCTGGCGAAAGTTAAAATGCAAGGAGCAGTCCAGAAATGGGTGGATCATTCCATCAGTGTAACGGTAAATGTTCCCGCAGATACCCAGCAGGAGCTCATTAGCACAATTTACAAAACCGCCTGGAAGAGTGGTTGCAAGGGAATGACTGTCTACCGTGACGGATCCCGCGCCGGCGTGCTGGTTAATAACGAAGCAAAGAAAGAGAAAGAGGAGGAAACGGAATTTCGTGAGACCCGGGCCCCGCATCGGCCTGAGAGGCTTGAAGCCGAGATCGTTAGGTTCCAGAACGACAAAGAGAAATGGGTTGCCGTAGTAGGCTTGCTCGATGGCCGGCCTTATGAAATTTTCACAGGTCTTGCCGACGATTTCTGGATTCCTTCATGGGTACAAAAAGGTTGGATCGTTAAGAGCCGCTCCGCTGAATCAAAGTCGCGGTACGATTTTCAATTTGAAGACCGGCAGGGATACAACATCATCATTGAAGGGCTTTCCCGTTCGTTCGACAAAGAGTACTGGAATTACGCCAAACTGATCTCGGGAATCCTTCGTCACGGGATGCCATTGCCATTCGTGGTGAACCTCATCTCTAAACTGCACTTTGAGACGGATTCGATCAACACCTGGAAAAACGGAGTGGAACGGGCATTGAAGAAATTCATCCCCGACGGAACAAAAGCAGCCGAACACGACTGCCCGCAATGCCACGAAAAGGATGCCCTGATCTATGAAGAGGGGTGCGTCAGGTGCCGCGCCTGCGACTACTCGAAATGCAGCTAAACGCTAAGCGCAAATTCCAACAAACAAATTCCAAAATACAAATAAATCTCAATTCTCAATATCGAAATACCAAAGTGCGTTTCTCACACTGATGTATTGTAAAAATAGTTGAAAATTGGATTTTGATTCTTGTTTATTATTTGATATTTGGTGATTGTTATTTACAATTTGAATTTAGAACTGCTTCTTGTGGTAATCAAATGTTTGGCTGTCACAGAACTTCTTGATCTTTCCGGCAATCATCAGAAAAGCATCCAACTTGTGTTTCCGGAACCAGCCAATGGCAGCAGGTTGCGCTTTGCAGGCATCGGCGAATACTATGAGAAAGAGGTGTTTGTTGGCTCTCAACCACTGATACGCTTTGGGATCTTCTGAGGTAACCGCACTGTCGAGGGCAGCCAGATGCGGAAACCCGTTAGCCATCAGCCATGAAAAGGCTTCGTCGCTTCCACGCATGGCGTGCGATAAAGCAGCCACTTCCGGGTACCCGTTATGGATCAGCCAATCCACAATTTTCTGGTTCCCTTCAAATGTCTCACCAAAGGCCAGCCATATTTTTGCGGGGTAGTAGAAGGTCATGGTCAGCTAGTTTTTTTTTGCCCCCAAACCCCCTAAAGGGGGCTTACTCTGCTTCGCAGTCTTATCCTCCCGCAGGGAGGAGGAAGTCCCCTTCAGGGGATTTAGGGGTAAGTAACCTTATTGAAAAACTTCAACTTTTATCCCTTTCTCTCTCACTTTCTCAGCGATTTTTTCCAATTCAAAAATAGGGATTTTTTCCAGGTTTTGTAGCGGAGTTGCCCGGGCTACAGGATAAATCATCACGGATTTTGGTCTGATCTCAATCAGCTTCTCAATCCAGGCTGAGACCTCTTCAGGTGTTGTATTGTCGATTGGTTCGCCCCGAAAATGACCTCGCAGAAACATGGTCTGGATCACAACTTCCCCGTTGAAACGCTTCAGGTCGGCAACAACAGAGTCGATCGTAATGAGATCTACCGGGTTGTTTATCAAACGAAAGATTCGTTCGGTACCCCCATCAAGTTTCTGGATATTGTTATCGAGTTTCAGAAGAGCATTGAAAATATCCTCCCGGTGCAACCTGCTGGCATTCGATAAAACAGTCACTTTTGCCGATGGAGCCAGTAAATCGCGAAGGGCAATCGTGTCGTCAACAATTTGTGGAAAATCCGGATGGATAGTTGGCTCCCCGTTGCCGGCAAAGGTTATGGCGTCGGGCAGGTAGTCTTCGGAAACCAGTTGATTCAACTGCTTCTCCAGGTACCACCGCACCTCTTCACGCGAAGGGAGGACGGGAATACTTTCCGAAGGTGGTGGAGTCCAGCCACATTCGCAGTAGATGCAGTTGAACGAACAATATTTCTCATGGATGGGTAATAGGTTAACACCGAGAGAAAGACCGAGACGCCGGCTGCGGACCGGGCCGAACACCACTTCATGAAACAGAAAACCAGCCATGGAACATCGTTAGAGAGGCAAAATTGTCACTTTTCTGCCGATAAACCTACAACACCCTGTTGAAAAAACTGTAATTTTATCGTCTAATCGAACCCGTGTGACCACGCTAAACCAGATCAAAGCCCCTGTTTCCGGCGACCTGCAAATCTTCGACAAGAAATTTAAGGAGTACCTAAAGAGCAAGGTGCTGCTCCTTGATACGATTACCCGGTACATATACAAAAGGAAAGGAAAGCAAATCCGGCCGCTTTTTGTCTTTCTTTCGGCCGGTACATGTGGTACGGTGCGGGAGAGCACATTCGTAGCGGCTTCCATGATTGAGATGTTGCATACAGCCACATTGGTGCACGATGATGTGGTGGATGACTCTCACTTGCGCCGGGGAATCTTTTCTATCAATGCTCTCTGGAAAAACAAAATTGCCGTCCTTGTTGGAGATTTTCTTCTTTCAAGGGGCATGTTACTGGCGTTGGAAAAGGAGGAGTTCGGTTTGTTGAAGATTGTCTCCCGGGCGGTGAAAGAGATGAGTGAGGGAGAATTGCTGCAGATAGAAAAAGCAAGAAGACTGGATATCAAGGAGGATATCTACTTTGAGATCATCCGGAAGAAAACAGCCTCCCTCATTGCATCCTGCTGTGCTTCAGGAGCGGCTTCCGCGGGGGCGGATGCGCATAAGACAGAACAGATGCGGCAATTTGGAGAATATACCGGAATTGCTTTCCAGATCAAAGACGACCTGTTTGACTATGAATCGGGAAGCATTACAGGCAAACCAAGCGGTATCGATATCCGTGACCAGAAGATGACCCTCCCGCTGATTTATCTGCTTAACAACAGCTCGGCCAGTGAAAAGCGATGGATCATCAACACCGTGAAACAGTATAATACCGATCCTGTCAGGGTGAAAAAACTGGTTGGGATGGTGAAAGAGTCGGGCGGATTGGATTATACGAGAGATCGCATGCTGGAATTCCGTGAAAAAGCGATCGGTCTCCTTTCTGCCATGCCGGCATCAGCCTACACTGAATCCCTGAAAGAGTTGGTGATTTTTACCACCGAACGTACCACCTGAACTCAACATCAAACTTTCTTCAGCGTAAAACCAAAGGTAGTACCTACGCCTGTGGAGCTTCTTACATTAACAGTTTGTTGATGGGCTTCCAGGATGTGTTTTACAATTGCCAGCCCTAACCCTTTCCCTTTTGTGAAGGTTGCCCGGCCTCGGGGAGTTCTGTAAAAGCGTTCAAATACCCGGGATAACTCTTCCGGTTCAATCCCGATGCCGTCGTCGGTAATCTCGATGAGGATGTGCTCATCCATATCGAAGAAGCTGATCTTGGTCCTCCCTTTGTCGTTTCCGTAACGGATGGAGTTTTCCAGCAGGTTGGTAAGAACCTGGCGGATCTTCTCCCTGTCGCCTTCAACGAAAACAGGTTTCTCCTGCCGGTTAACTACCAAACGGATGCCTTTCGTATTGGCCTTCATCTCCAGCAGGTCAATCACCTCCCTTGTGAGCGCCACGATATCAAACCGAACAATGACCAGTTTTATCTGGCCCGACTCCAGCTGGCCAATCTCATCAAGGTCTTCCACGATCCGGATCAGTCGTTCGATGCTCTTCTCCGTTCGTTTTAGGTACTCCTTGTTGATGGATGGATCATCCAGTCCACCGTCGAGTAAGGTCAGCACATAACCCTGGATGTTGAACAGAGGGGTTTTGAGTTCGTGTGAAATATTTCCGATGAATTCCCTTCTGTATCTCTCCAGCTGACGGAGCTGTTCGATCTCCTGGCTCCTCTCTGTCTGCCAAGCCTCCACTTCTTTGCCAACCTCTTCCAGCAATCGGGAGTCGATGCGACGGGAGGGTTTCTCCTCCTTTTTTCGCTTGATGTCGTGTATCGTCTTGTAAATCAGCCTGATCTTACTGTAAATGAACTTGTCGAGAGTGAATCGGAAGACAAGGAATGAAATGGCAAACAACAGGGTAGCTGAGATGGTCAGAAAGAGAATAAATATGAAATCATGCATGGCATCCGGTGAAACGATCAGTGCTCCAAGGATGACAAACAGGATGTAGAGGGTTGTGACCACGATGGCATTGGTCAGAGAGATCAATCGTGGTTCATGGTATTTCATTTCACCTCAAATTTGTATCCTACACCTTTGATTGTCCGGATATTTTCAATGTCAAGCCGTTCCCGTATCCGCCGGATGTGAACATCGATGGTACGGTCGCCAACCACTACATCGTCGCCCCATACCGCCGAAAAAATTTCATCACGGGTTACAACCCTATCGGGCCTGGAAGCCAGAAAACTCAGCAGTTCAAACTCTTTTTTTGGCAGTGAAATCTCTTCGTTGTTACGGATCACCACATATTTTTTCTTGTCGATGACAAATCCACTGGTTTCGATCAGATCACGCTCGAATGACTCTTCTTTCGCAGGTTCAGGAATCCGGCGTAGCAGGGCCTGGATCCGGGAGAGAAAAAGTTTTGGTTTGATGGGCTTGGTTATGTAGTCGTCGGCACCCGCATCAAACCCGGCAATTTGAGAGTAATCCTCCCCACGGGCAGTGAGAAATACGATGAGCGGATCATTCAGTTCCGGCATGTTACGCATGGCATTGCATGTCTCCATACCGTCCATTTCAGGCATCATCACATCCAGAATTACCAGATGAGGCTTGAACTCGCGGGCAATCTGTATCGCCTGTTTTCCGTTTTTTGCCTTCTCAACATGATATCCTTCACGTGCCAGGTTGTACCCCAGGAACTCCAGAATATCGGCTTCGTCATCTACCAAAAGGATCTTTAAATCAGTTGTATCCACAGGATCAGGATTCTGTTATTTCAATTCAAAGGTAAGAATTGATCCATTGAAATCAACACCAGGAAGAGAATTAACGATTTATTAATAAATGATACCTTTGTAACATGACCTCAAAGCAAACAATAACACTAACCCTGTTCACCTGCATGTTTCTTCTTCCCGGAAGCCTGTTTTCCCAACAGTTTGGAGGTGGGATTCTTGCCGGGGGACTCATCAGTCAGGTTGATGGCGACAACTGGGTAGGTTACAGCAAATTTGGCCCAATGGCGGGGGCATTTGTTGACGTGGAACTCTCTCCCCACTCTTCATTTCAGCTTGAGATGGTATATATCCAAAAAGGGAGTAAAAAGGCCTCATTTTACCAAGAGAACGATTTCCATGAATACTTGCTACGCCTGCACTACCTGGAGATTCCGCTACTGTTCCAATACACATTCCTGAAACGGATTCAGCTCGAAGCTGGTCCTGCAGCCGATATTCTGCTTGGATCTCAGGAACAGGTTGATGGGCAGGAGGTCCCAAACGACTATCCCCTGAGAAACATAACTCTGGCAGGAATCATTGGTGCTTCGGGTTACATTACAAAACATTTTAAAGCCACATTTCGGTTTAACTACTCGTTGCTTTCCATTCGTAAACCTCAACCCTATGAGGACATTCCCCCTGCCTGGCGAAAAATTCTCTTTGAGGTTGGGCAATTCAATAATGTGCTGTCCTTGTCGTTATCCTATCAGTTTAAGGGGCGAAGGAACTGGTAAATGAATCACCAAAAAACAAATAAATTTCAAATACCACTTTCCAATGTTCAAAACATTACATTAATATCAAGGTTTGGAATTTTGAACATTGAATCTTGGTAATTATTTGTTATTTGGTACTTGAATATTGATTATTAATTTTGGTGGTCATCTGATCTGGAAATGAAAAAGAAAATTATCGTCGGTATCACAGGCGCTTCCGGAGCCCTCTACGGAAAGCTGCTGCTTGACCGGTTGTGTGGTCTGGGGGATCAGGTTGCTGCCTGCGGGGTAATATTTTCTGCAACGGCTCTGCCGGTCTGGAGATTTGAATTGGGTTCGTTTGATCCTGCCACAATTCCTTTTCAGATTTATGATCCGGGTGATTTCTTTGCCCCGATGGCTTCCGGCTCGGCCGGTTTTGATACGATGATTATCGCCCCCTGCTCCATGGGGACCCTGGGCCGGATTGCGGCGGGGGTTTCAAACGACCTGATGACACGCTCGGCAGATGTCATACTAAAGGAGCGCAGGCGGTTGATCCTCTTGACGCGGGAAGCTCCACTGAGCCTGATCCATATACGAAACATGAAATTTGTCACAGAAGCCGGCGGGATCATTTGTCCGGCTTCACCTTCGTTCTACAGCAAACCGAAAAGTATCGAGGAGTTGGCCATGACTGTTGTCGACAGGGCACTCTCGCTCGCCGGATTTACATTTCCTGCTTTTCACTGGGGAGAAGAGGGCTAATCGCTTCCCGGATCCGGACTTTCACTGGCCAGTTCCATATTCCGTTTGATGGTTTTGTACCCGGTATGTTTAATCTCCGAATGATGGAAGATCTGGTTGAATTCCTCCTCCTGAAGGGAGTTCCATTGTGGTTTGCGGAGCTCTAAGAGCCCTGGCAGAATTCCAAAATCGGGTTCCTTGGTAGGTTTCGGAGTGCGGTTGAACGGACAGGCATCCTGGCATGCGTCGCAGCCGAATATCCTGCCCTGAAACCTCCCCTTTACGGCATCCGGGATCTCACCTTTGTTGATATTTGTATGAAACGTGAGGCAGCGGTTGATGTCGAGTTTGTAAGGATTATGAAGTGCCTTCGTGGGACAGGCTTCAATACAGCGAGTGCAGGTTCCGCAGCGGTCACGCCCGGGTGTTTCGGGCTCTGGTGAAAGGGTTGTCAGGATAATCCCGATGAAAAAGAAAGATCCGTCCGCTTCGTTGATAAGGATCGTATGCTTCCCCTGCCAGCCCAGGCCACAGCGTTGTGCCCAAAGTTTTTCCAGCACCGGGCCCGAGTCGGCATAGGCCAGCGATCTGGAACCTGGGTAGACCTCGTCTAAGAAATCTACCAGCTTTCCCAACCGATCCTTCATAACCTTCTGGTATCCATGGCCGTAGGCGTATTTGGAGAGGATAAAATTATCCTCCTCAGGAAGCCGCTCTTTCGGATAATAATTCATCAGGACGGCAATGACACATTGAACGCCCGGAAGTAACAGTTCGGGATGGAGGCGTTGTTCGGTGTAGCGTTCCAGGTAGTTCATCCCGGAGAAATCCCTCTGTGCCAGAAATGTTTCATAGAATTGCCGCAGCGACTCCAATGGTTCGGCCCGGGCAAAACCACAGTGTGAGAATCCCAGTTCCAGGGCTTTTGATCGGATTGTCTCCCGGTCCTCCATTCTAATTACACTATAAGAGATCTTAATTACCAATAATCAAGTTCCAAATAACAAATAATCATCAACTTCAAATGCTCAAATATTCAAACTCAAAGATCCATAATTGGAAGCTCGGGGTTGTTTTGATCAATTGGTTTTTGATTATTGGAGTGTATTTGTTTTTTGATAGTTGATCATTGGGGTTTGATTATTTCTGAAAGAGGTTCCCCTGGCTTCCCGGATTGAATCTTCCCAGGTGCTTGTAGGCCCTTTCCGTGGCTTCACGGCCTCTCGGTGTGCGTACCAGGAATCCCTCCTGGATGAGGAATGGTTCGTAAACCTCTTCAATGGTACCGGCATCTTCCGATACCGCTGTGGCGATGGTAGTCAGACCTACAGGTCCCCCTTTAAATTTATCGATGATCGTTGACAGGATCTTGTTATCCATCTCGTCGAGGCCATAACTATCAACATTCATGGCTCCGAGGGCGTAGCGGCTGATCTCCAGGTTGATGGTCCCGTCGCCTTTGATCTGGGCGAAATCCCTGACCCTGCGCAGGAGAAGGTTGGCAATGCGGGGTGTACCGCGGCTTCGCCTGGCAATCTCTGCCGACGCTTTCTTATCAATGGGGACCTTAAGGATCTCGGCCGACCGGCGCAGAATTTTTTCAATTACTTCGGCCGGGTAGTAAGAGAGACGGGAGTTGATACCAAAACGTGAACGCAGCGGGGCTGTAAGAAGTCCCGAGCGTGTGGTGGCACCGATGAGGGTGAATGGGTTCAGTTTGATCTGGATGGAACGGGCATTGGGGCCGGTTTCAATCATGATGTCGATCTTGTAGTCTTCCATGGCCGAATACAGATACTCTTCGATGACCGGTGAGAGCCGGTGGATCTCGTCTATAAACAAGACATCATGCTCATCAAGGTTGGTGAGCAAACCGGCAAGGTCACCCGGTTTATCCAGCACCGGTCCTGAAGTTACCCTGATATTGACCTCCAGCTCATGTGCGATCACATGAGCGAGAGTCGTCTTGCCAAGTCCGGGAGGTCCATGAAGCAACACGTGGTCAAGCGATTCGTTACGCTGACGGGCAGCTTTCACGAATACCTTCAGGTTTTCGATGATATCTTCCTGACCAGAAAATTCGAGAAACTCGATGGGCCTGAGTACCCGCTCTATTTCCTGGTCGGCATCGGAGAATGTTTTTCCGGTAGGGTCTAGGTTTTCGTTCATGAAAAACAAAAGTATGAAATATAAAAACGCTATTTTTGAAATCGATTAAAAAGCGCTTAAAAGACGCAACTTAGTCTGAAAACCATTGTCTAACAAATTGCAGACTGGTCAGATGCCACTGGATCCGACTATTATTGAGGGGTGCATAAAAGAGAAGAGGAAGGCGCAACACATGCTTTATCAGCATTTTGCCTCTCCAATGCTCGCTTTGTGTATGCGCTATTGCCGGAACCGGATGGAGGCTGAGGATGTACTTCAGGAGGGATTTATCAAGATCTTCCAGAAGATATCCACCTACCGGCAAAGTGGTTCGCTGGAAGGATGGGTACGCAGGATCATGATCAACCAGGCGATAAACCACCTGAAGGCAAAGAAACTGGTCTTCCTGGATACAGACCCCTACACACTTGGGAACTGGATTCCGGATGAAGCACCGGCCGACCAGGCAGAGCAACTCTATAAACCAGAGGAGCTCATGGAAGCGATCCAGGAGCTGCCGCCGGGATATAAAGTGGTGTTCAACCTGTATGTGTTTGAGGGCTATAGTCATAAAAATATCGCTGAAGAGCTGGATATTTCTGAGAATACTTCCAAATCGCAACTGTCGCGGGCAAGGAATTACCTCCGGAAAACTCTGGCAGAGATAAAAAAATAAGCAAAGAGATTACACCGATGAGCGAAGAGAAATTTCATAGAGAGGATGAACAGTTTGATGAGCTGTTCCGTGGTTCTCTCGGAGAGATGAGCCCAGAGCCGTCAGCGGGAGTTTGGAATAAACTCAACCAGCAATTGTTTCGGTCAGAGATTTTGAGGTTTAACTTCACCAACCTCCCAAAAGCCTACTGGGGAATTATCCCGGCTGCCGTGATCATTACCGGCATCGCACTCTATCTGGGTGTGAGCGAGAATAACTCAACTCCCGAGCTACCCACCGTTGAGGAAACCATCACGCTGGTGCAGGAAGAGCCGCTGCAAAATGAGGCGAAAGAGGATATCAGCGTGATTGACGCAACCAGCATAACAAACGAAATCACCGTGATTGATGCGAATAGCGTGACAAACGATGTCAATGGGAGCGGGATGGAGCATCCGGCTGCTGCGGCCGCAATCGTCAATACATCCCCCGCCACCCCCACCACCCCCATCACCCTCACTACCCTCACTACCCTCACGCCACTTGGGGGCAATTATCCTGAACCTCTTCTTTCAGGAACCATGATACCACCTGACATCCAGTCTGTAACCAACCCGGTCCCGAAGGAGACCACCCTGGAATCTTCACACAAACCTTTGTCACGGTCGCTCGACATGGGTCTTAACATCACACCTGATATGGTGTTTTACAACAATTCATCCGGCTCGTTCAAATACAATTATACCTTTGATCTCGGAGCACGGTACAACTTAGGCAGGTTCTACATCCAGAGCGGTGCAGGCCTTACCTACTCCACTGATGTTGGCGACTATGCCATATCGTACCTTAATAACGACAGCGTGGGGTTCTATTATACTGTCAATTCCTTCTCTGTTGATCCTGGCAATCCGGAGGATCCCCAGTTTGAAACGAAGCAGGTGACTGTTTACGATTCTGTCCTTTACCTGTATGACTACAGTACGAAGAACAAATATTATTACATTCAGATACCACTCAATGTCGGGTACCGGATTATCGACAAGCCGGTATGGCGACTTTCGGTTGAAGCAGGCCTTCTGTATTCTTACCTTGTCTCCATCGATGAACCTGCTCCTACGTTCTACGTTCCTGAAGGACGAATTCTCACTATCGAGCGGAATACGCCCAAGCGGAATAACCATTCACTTGGAATAACGGGAGGAGTGAGCGTTGAATATCAATTTACCAGAAACTTTTATCTTCTGATCGAACCAACATTTAAGTACTACGTGCAGGCTATTGAAGAGAACAGCAGCAGGGGCGATAAGCAGCCTTACAGCATCGGGTTGAGAGCCGGCATCTGGTACAGGTTGAATTTTAAAAACAGAACACGATGAACCGACGAATACTATTTTTACTCCTATTTTGCTTACCGGCACTGTGGACTTCTGCACAACCGTTTGTAAAGAACTGTGAAGCCTCTTTCACGTATGTTCAGGACCCGGGAAATCACCTGATCGTCAATTTCACCAATACCTCTACGGGAAATATTACCAACTTTTTCTGGGATTTTGGTGATGGGTCCACATTTGCGGGTGAAGACCCTTCGCATGCCTTCCCGTTTACCGGGGAGTTCAATGTGTGTCTGACGATTTCAAACAACGATACCGCCTACCCCTGTTCCGACAGCGCCTGTGTCACAGTACGTATCGACATTCTCCCCCAGTATAATATTGGCGGACTTCTGTTTGCCGGCACCTTCCCAATCAATAATCCAACCCCTTCCGGAGATACGGCTTTTGCCTATCTCTACAAGTTTGAGCCAGCCGGATTGGTGGCAGTCGATTCCATATTTTTCGACACCCTTGGTTATTTCTGGTTTATGGGAGTATCAGAGGGCAAGTACTTTATAAAAACGGGGTTGGTTGAGTCCTCCACACGCTTCATTCATTATCTGCCTGCTTATCATGGCGATTGCCTTCTTTGGACAGATGCCGATACACTGATTGTTGATCAGAACGTTTACAACGTAAACATTTACATGGTTCCGGGAAAGCCGATGAATCCGGGTACGGGTTATATTCATGGGAATCTCGTTATGGAACAGGGCAACGGAGGAACCATACCGATAGGGAAGGGAGAGGTCGTGATAACGGATGCCGCCGGAGTTCCTTACAATTGCACTTATTCAACTCCTTCAGGAGAGTTTTTCTTTGATCAGATTCCTGCCGGTGAATATCAGATTTTCAGTGAATATACAGCCAGCTTCTCGCAGAAGATTGACCTGGTGCTTGACGAAAATACCCCTCATGCCGATGGACTGGAACTGAAACTCTACGCCTCAATATCGGGGGTTGACAACACAGCCTCCTCAAATGCCCCAACCTTTACTATCTTTCCAAATCCTGTCCATTCGTTTTTGAAGGTACAGATTTCAATGAATGAACCCGACCAGGTTGTGACCCATATATACAATCATATGGGGCAACTGATGTATAAAACATCCTGGCAATTGCCGGCGGGCAAGTTTCAGCAGGAGATAAATTTATCAGATCTGCCTCCCGATATCTATCTGATTACCATACAGGATTCTCACTTTCACTGGCAGTCGGTTAAAAAATTTGTGAAAAATTAAGCAATCAATGCAACCTTTCTATCAAGGGTTGTCTTACTAAATGAAACTGCTAGTTTATTTTTTCTATATTGGTTAGTAAATGAAAATGGTGATAGAGCGGCTGTCGGATGCAAGCCCCTCGGTGTTGACTAGTCTGTAACTCGTTCTTCTATTTATACTAAACGCATAACTCCGACAGCCCCTATCCTGATAAAATCTCCTCCCTGAGATTTTATTCCTTTCCCTTTTATTTTGTTTCATATTATTTTTTTGTTACTTTTACTACAATCATTTAACATGAAGTATCATGCAAGCGATCGTCGTGGCTATTGATTTTTCCAACATCTCTTTGCATGCACTGGAGTATGCAATCCCCATAGCCAATAAATTCAAGTCCGACATTATAATGATATGGGTTGACAAGGTCAGTCCAACGGAGTCTCTGTATCCTGACACATCAAACCAGAACCGGCTTGAAGCAATTAAGCGTTTCGAAGTGATCATAAAGCAATACAGCAAGAGAATAGGGAAGGGGCTGAAGTTGGATTACAAGCTGAAAAAAGGGAAGATTTATCATGAAATTGACCATCTCGCACGGCAGGAGGGTGCGGGGCTTATCATAGCAGGAACGCATGGGATCAGCGGATTTGAGGAGTACTGGATAGGTAGTAATGCGTACAAAATAGTTACCTATTCCACTTCCCCGGTAATTGTGGTAAGGCATGATTGCATGAATCAAAAAGGGATTAACAAAATATTGGCACCGATCGACAGCAGTGCCGAAACAATTCAAAAGCTTCCATATATCGTTAGCCTTGCCAAACTATTCAAATCGGAAGTGCATGTTTTAGCTACACATTCCAGCCATTTGAAATCAATACAACGGTTAGCTGAAAAATTTGTACAGCAGGCTACCTCTTACCTCTTTGCCAATGATATCCCCGTTATAGAGGATACCATAGTGAGTAATGATATCACAAAGGCAACTCTTCAGTATGCCATCAATGTTGATGTTGACTTGATTGCTATCATGACGGAGCAGGAAACTCCCTCAAATGCATTACTGGGGTTACACGCCCAGCAGATCATCAGCCAATCGCCAATGCCCGTACTGAGTATTCATCCACAGGAAAATTTCCGTTTGCAATAAATGTCCTTATGCAGAATATATTGATCATCGCCTTGTTCTTGTTGCTTCCTGCAGCGCTATGTGCTCAGAAGTCGGAAGAAGGGACGGTGACGATCATTCAGGATCCGGCGATTGAAGCACTTATTCAAAAACATATCCGTATAAATGAAACCAGGGATGGCATTCCGGGTTACAGGATCCAGATCTTTTTCGACTCAGGGGCTAACTCCAGAACAAAAGCAACGGTAGTTTGCGAAGAGTTTCGCAGGCTTTATCCAACAACAGGAATCTATCTGACGTTTATGTCCCCAAATTATAAAGTGAGGGTAGGTGATTTTCGGTCCCGGCTTGATGCCTTCAGATCACTTCAAGAAGTTCAGGCCAACTATCCAAGCGCTTATGTGGTGGCCGACCTGATCAATTTTCCAAACATTGATTAAAAGAGTATGTTATGAGCAAAATTATTGCTGCAATTGATTTTTCGGATTGTTCAATCAATGCATTCAAACACGCGCTATCCATAGCCAAAGCCTGCAAATGTGAGCTTGTACTGGTATGGGTAGGAAAACCTGCCGGTCATCAGGAGAAGTATGAGAACCCCACGGAAAATCCTGTTGAACGGATAACCCAAAGTTTTGAGGAGTTGATTGCCAGGTACCAGCCAAAACACCCTGATGGCAAGATCTCTTTCAAAATCAGGAAGGGGAGGGTTTACAAAGAGATCTCTGCAGAGGCTAAAACCAGCAGGGCCATGCTTGTGATCGCAGGTACTCATGGGGCTTCGGGCTTTGATGAGTTCTGGATCGGCAGCAACGCCAACAGGATTGTTTCAGCCTGTGAGTGCCCGGTGATTACAATACGGGCGGGAATCAAAATCCAGAGGCCGCTCCACCGCATCGTCTTCCCGATAGACAGTACGGTGGATACACGCCAGAAGGCTACGTTTACTGGCCATCTGGCTAAACTCCACAACGCGGAGGTAGATATCTTGCGGCTATACAGCTCAAAGGTTAAGGCAATACGGCAAAATGTTGACTTTTATGCTTCACAGGTGGCCCGTTATTTTGAACAGGAAGGGATTAAATTCAGGGAGGAAACCCTGGAGGCTACGAACCTGGCCGATGCCATGATCAACTATGCAAAAGAGGTAGATGCCAACCTCATCTCCATCATGACCGAGCAGGAGACAACTACATCCAATTTATGGATGGGGCCCTACGCGCAGCAAGTGGTGAATCATTCACCGATCCCGGTGCTGAGCATTCATTCAAGAGAATTGATGACGATTGCAACGAATTAATGGCCTCCAAGAGGCTGTCTCAAGAGTACTTTCAAATAGTCAATTCTCAAGAAGATAAATTTATTATTGAGTCATCCCCAGTAAGTCCCCTTTAGGGGATTTAGGGGTTAGCAACGATCCAAACAGTTCAAATCCGCAAAGGCGACCTTTAGTCGCTCCACCAGCGATTTCTCTCCATCACGTAACCAGGCTCTGGGGTCGTAATACTTCTTGTTGGGTTTGTCTTCCCCTTCGGGATTGCCAATCTGTCCCTGGAGGTAACCCTCATTTTTCTTGTAATAGGCCAGGATACCAGCCCAAAAAGCCCATTGTGTATCGGTGTCGATATTCATCTTGATCACCCCATAGGAGATCGCTTCAGCAATTTGTGCAGGCTCTGAACCCGATCCACCGTGAAAGACGAAGTTGACAGGATTTGGTCCGGTCCCCAATTTTTTCTGAATATACTGCTGGGAATTATGCAGGATGACAGGTTCCAGTTTCACATTTCCGGGCTTGTATACTCCATGAACATTCCCGAATGAAGCAGCAATGGTAAAGCGGTCGCTCACCTGCATCAGCTGTTCGTAGGCATATGCCACATGCCCGGGCTGTGTGTACAACCTGGAACTGTCGATGCCGGTGTTATCCACACCATCCTCTTCCCCGCCTGTCACGCCCAACTCAATCTCCAGCGTCATGCCAATTTTACTCATCCGTTGGAGGTAGCGTTTGCAGATGGCAATATTCTCTTCCAGCGGTTCTTCCGAAAGGTCAAGCATGTGGGAACTGAAAAGAGGTTTGCCATGCCTGGCATAAAATGCCTCTCCGGCATCCAGCAGTCCATCAATCCAGCTGAGAAGTTTTTTAGCGGCATGATCGGTGTGAATGATCACAGGCACTTCATAGAGTTCAGCAACTTCATGGATATGTTGAGCCCCTGAGATTGAACCCCTGATGGCAACACGCTCGTGTTCATTTTTCAACGA
>Ga0351833_1090_pt1 | contig 17440 bp, 12 predicted proteins | sample BONcelHFGM3001C5_FD_206751 | JGI IMG/M metagenome (GOLD analysis project Ga0351833, IMG submission 206751) | Enriched cells from coal bed in the Powder River Basin, Montana, United States - BONCAT cells FGM rep1 HSBNCT.FGM.300.1.C5 ...
CCTCATGGGTGCCGGCGCCGTCATCGGCCCCTTGATCCCTTCCACGGTGGCGAAGGCATCTATTTTTGTTCCCCTCAGTGTGGGTGTCAACGATGCCATGGGATATCCGCGCAAGTCGAAGGGCTCCGCCGGTTTGTTCAGTGCTGTCTGGATGGGCTTTATTTGTGCTTTTCCGGCCTATTTAAGCGGCTCCTTTCTCTGTTACATGATGAGGGCTCTCTTACCCAAGGAGGTCCAAGCCCAGTTTGACTGGATTTATTGGTTCCTCATGGCCCTGCCCTGGACCATAGTCTTTTTTGTCCTCAGTTACCTGGCCATTCAATTCTTCTACAAGCCGGAGAAAACCGATACATTGCCCACCGGCTATGCCGCAGAACAGTTGGCCAAAATGGGACCCATGAGCCTGCATGAAAAAATTACCCTGGTCGTTCTGCTCGTTTCCTTGCTCTGCTGGATGACGGAAAAGATTCATGGCATACCGGCCGCCATTGTTGCTCTGCTTGCCGTGATTATTCTGCTATGGGCCAAGGTCTTTGACCGGCCTGATTTTCGCGCCAAGATGCCCTGGGACGTCATCGTCTTTGTCGGCACCATCATCGGCATTGCCGCCGTCTTTCCGACTCTGAAGATCGACAAATGGATGGCCGCGAGTCTTGCCCCTTATGTGGGTCCTCTGATCTCCAGTCCCTATGTCTTCATCGCCGGTTGTACGATTCTTCTTTATATTATCCGGTTTTTCTTTATCTCGCAGACAGGCACGATCGTCATTTTTACGGTCATGTTTCTCCCTCTGTCGGCGCAGGCGGGCATCAGCCCCTGGATTGCCGGGATGATCACGCTGACGGCGACCATGACGTGGAATGTTTTCTACCAGAACGCGAACTATATCATTTCTTATTCCGCGACAGGCGGGGATCTGGTGGACAAAGGAATGATGGTTAAACTCTCTTATGCCTACATGGTGATCAACCTGATCGGATTTATGATTTCGATTCCTTTCTGGCAACTCATGGGATTAATCAAGTGATGGCGGTAAGATGAATGAAGACCGCACATGGCGCATCAACAAATGTATTTAGGAGGCATAGATGATGGAGCAAGCACTTAATGGCGTCAAAGTCATTGACCTGACGTGGCATATCGCAGGTCCTTTCTGTACGAAACTACTCGGCGACTATGGCGCCGATGTCATCAAGATCGAAATGCCGGGGGCGGGAGACCCCACGCGGAAAATGGGCCCCTTCATGCGCAATGAACCCCATCCGGAGCGAAGCGGCCTTTTTCTCTATCTCAACACGGACAAGCGAGGCCTTACCTTGGACCTGAAGAGCCATGCCGGGAAAAAGATCTTGTGGGAACTGATCCGGGATGCGGATATCCTGGTGGAAAACTTCAGCCCCGGCGTTATGGATCGATTGGGTTTCTCGTATGCGGAAGTGGAGAAGATCAACCCTAAGCTGGTCATGACCTCCATCTCGAATTTCGGACAGACGGGTCCTTACCGGGACTACAAAGCGTCCGATACGATAGCCTTTGCCATGGGCGGCGCCATGTCGGCCAACGGCGTCCCTGAGCGCGAACCCGTCGCCGGAACACGTAATATCAAGATGCAGGAATGTAGCTACATGGCGGCCACGGCCACATTGGGTTCTTGGTTCGGCGCGAGAAAGGACGGCATCGGTGAGCACATCGATGTCTCTATCATGGAGAGCCTGCTGGGTAGCAGCGACCGGCGGGACTGCTATCTGCTCGCCTACGCTTACACCGGCAATACCACCGTACGCACCGACCCGGCCAGATTCCGGGGCCGTTTTTATCCCAATGGACCCTATCCATGCGTGGACGGATGGGTCCACACGATTATTCAGCCGCCGGATTGGAAGGCGTTCTGCATCGCCATCGGCAAGAATGAGTGGCTGAGCGATCCGAGGTTCAACAACGCCTTCGACCTTTCCCTGGTGTCGGAAGTCGACGGCACGTTTATCGAGTGGTTGATGGAGCGGACCAAACAGAAGGCATCCGAGGAATTGCAGGGCAAGAGCACCATATGCACGCCGTTCAACACGCCGGCGGATGTCTTCAACGATAACCATTTCAAGGAGCGTGGATTCTGGGTTGAAATCGATCATCCGGAGGCGGGTAAGTTGACTTATCCCGGTGCGCCCATTAACATGACGGATGGCGGCTACCAGATCCGCCGGCCGGCGCCTCTTTTGGGCCAGCACAATGAAGAGATCCTCTGCGGTATGCTTGGCTATTCGAAGAAAGATCTGGTCCGACTTCGGGAGATGGCAACCATCTGACCGCATCATGGTAGATGAGAAAGGAGATTATAGAAATGACCGAAAAGAAGAAGCTGCCCCTAGAGGGGATTAGAGTGATAGATATTACGGTGGTATGGGCCGGGCCTTTTGCCACGATGATGCTGGGCGACATGGGCGCCGAAGTGATTATGGTGGAATCCATCCATCGCTTACAGGGCATTGCCCGGGGGGTGTTTGCCCGCCCGGACGATGCCGTTTATGAGAAAGACACGAACGGCGGCTGGTATTCCTATGCGGGCAGGACGCCCAATCCATACGCGTGGAATAAATGTGCGTTCCTCAACTGCCATGGTCGAAGCAAGCGTGCCATGACGATCGATCTGACTAGGCCCGAAGGCAAAGAGATATTCAAGGAGTTGGTGAAAGATTCCGACATCATCGTGGAGAACAATGCCCCCCGCGTCTTCGACCATTTAGGATTTACCTATGAGGCCATGAGTGCGGTCAATCCGAAGATCATCATGATTCGCGCCTCCGGATTCGGCCAGACCGGTCCGTATAGCCACTGGCGAGGGTACGGGGCCAACATGGCGGCCTTCACGTCCGATTACTGGCAGAGCCAGTATAGCACCGATGAGTTGGCGACACGGACCCAGGCGTACTCCATGGACACGACGGGTGCCTGTGGCATGGTCATGGCCGCCATCATGGCTCTTGCGAGACGCGAGAAGACCGGCAAGGGCCAGTATATCGATCTGGCTCAGACCCAGTCCGTTCTGGCCTGCTATGGTGATGCATTCATGGACTATGCCATGAACGGCAATGTGCAAGAGTCCATGCAGAACCGTTGGCCGTCGGCCCTCCAAGGCTGTTACCGGTGCAAAGGCGATGACCAGTGGGCCTATGCCGTCGTGACCATCTTCAACGATAAGGAATGGGAAGGTCTGCGGCGCGCCATGGGCAACCCGGACTGGATGAAGGACGAAAAATGGGCCGACATGATTTCCCGCTACAAGAACCACGACGAGTTCGACAAGAGTATCGAAGCGTGGACAAAACAGCATGATAAATATGACGTGATGACGCTGTTGCAAAAGGAAGGTGTCCCCGCCGGTCCCGTGCTGTGCGATAAGGACGTCTACGCCGACCCCCATGTCAACGACAGGAACTTCTTTGTAGAGATGACCCAGAAATGGAGCGGGACGCACCGCTATCCCGGCCCGGCCTGGAAATACTCCAAGACGCCCCAGGAATTTACGCTTCCGCCTGCGGGCTTGGGCGAGCATAATGAATGGGCCTACAAAAAGGTCCTGGGGAAGAGCGATGAAGAGTATGACCGGCTGGTCGCGGAGAAACATATAGGGGATGAGTACCTACCCCATGTCAAGTAAATGAGCCCTGCGACCCTATGCCATTGAGATTTTGATCTGTCATGGATGGTCAACGATTGGAACGAGGCGGGATACTTCCCACCTCGTTCTTTTTTTTGCCCTGTTGGTAAAAAACCTGTCAAGAGCAAATAGACTTGTCCGGTTTTGTAGCAAATGAGTTGTCCGCTTTTACTGATCTTAAATGGAGTGCCATTTGAGAACAGGAGGTGAGCGGCGGATGTTCGCTTTCCTCGTCAGTGGTCCTTGCTGAGGAGTTATCCATAGCCATTTTCCCGCAGCCCTTGCAGAGCTGGCGGGAAATATGGTTGTGGGTAACTCCGTCGGTGTCATGCCGCCTTTTTTGTTTTGACTTCCATAAGCTTCCCTTGTTTATCGTAATCGGCCAGTTTTCGCGGACCGTGGAAAATGGCAAGCGAGCCGTCCCGATAGCGATGAACCATCACTCTCACCCTGACGTAATGGCAGCGGTATTTGTTCGCGGGGATTTGCAGCTTATAGCTATCCACGCTGACACAGTTGTCGGCATTGACGGTTCGTTCCTCTTGTTGGCAAAGGATGTCATCCAGATTAGCACCAATCCAAGGCACAAAAGCTGATCCTTCTTCGGGGGATTGTTGCATGAACTCGGCGTTGAAACTTGGGTTATACTCCTGAGTCAGATACCGATTTGCGACATCCATATCGGTGATTCCCTCAAGCGCCAACTCCTTTGGGAGCCTGTCCTGGTGGGTTAGGAAGGCACGTTCGCTTCGCCCCCGGGCTTCTGGAGAATAGGCCGCGATCATCTGAACCCCCAGGTGTTTCATGGCACGGCCGAACTGGGTAAGCTGTGTTTTGCTCACCTTGCCCCCTTCCTTGGGCGTAAACCAGTAGTGGCTTCCCCGGTCCGTGTACAGAGAGCTGAATAAGCCCCGTTGAAAGATTACGTCCCGGACTCCCTGGAAACTGCTCGCCGTTCCTTCCTCGTCAACAAAAAACATCGAATAATGCTCGTTTGTTGCATCGTCCATCGTCACGATCAGATCCCATTTTTTCCCGGGGACCCATTCATGCGTGCTCCCATCTTGGTGAAGCATCATTCCGGGAAGAGGAGATCTCTCACGACGCTTGCGATGAACCCCGCGCTTGGAAACCTTGGGAACCAAACCGCTTGACTGGAGTGTATTCTTGACCCAACTGTAACTCCGCCACCCTCCATCTTTCTGATACTTCGAATAAAAATGCTTCACATTCCAACCCCGGTAACGATGACGATACCGATCGGCAACCGCCACCACCTCATCCACCGGTGCACGACGAAACGAGGCCTGGCTCAACCGCTTATCCGATAAACCATCAATCCCCCAATGATCGTACCGATCAATGTACCGCCGAAACGTCCGATCACATACGCCCAGGATGCGCGCTGCTTCCTCCTGGCTCAACCGACTCTCGTTCCACCCCGAATACACCTCTTCAAATCGCATCTTCCGGATCTCCTGTAACATCTCCGTCCGTCGCATCGATCACCTCCAACGATGATCTTAGCAAACCGGACAGATTACGTGCTACAAACCGGACATGTCACGAACTCGCGACACTGTTGGTAAAAAACCTTGTGATTCTGCTTCCTCTATAGTTACAATAAGGGAGAAATAAGAATGGGAGGTATCTATGATGGATCAAGCGTTAACAGGTGTTAAAGTCATCGATCTGACATGGCAGATTGCGGGTCCTTTCTGCACGAAGCTTCTTGCCGACTATGGGGCTGATGTCATCAAGATCGAAATGCCGGGGACAGGTGACCCTGCCAGGAAGATGGGGCCGTTCCTGCATAATGAGCCCCATCCGGAGAAGTGCGGCCTTTTTCTGCATCTGAACACCAACAAACGGGGTATCACGGTAAACTTAAAAAGCAATGCCGGTAAGAAGATCTTGCGGGAATTGATCAGGGAGGCGGACATCCTCGTGGAAAACTTCAGCCCCGGTGTCATGGGACGATTGGGCCTTTCTTACGAGGAATTGGAGAAGATCAATCCCAAGCTCGTCATGACCTCCATCTCTAATTATGGTCAGACCGGCCCGTATAGAGACTTTAAAATGTCCGATACGATTGCCTTTGCCATGGGCGGTGCCATGTCTTCGCAGGGCGTGCCTGAACGGGAACCCGTGGCCGCTGCCCAGAATCTCAAATTGCATGAAAGCGCCTATTATGCGGCGACGGGGACGCTGGGTGCCTGGTTTGGTGCCCGGCAAGATGGCATTGGGGAACTTGTTGATGTGTCCATTATGGAAACCCTGATGGGCAGCAGCGACCGGCGGGACAATTACATTTTGAGCTATTCATATACGGGCTATTCCACCACTCGTACTGACCCGGTCAGGTTCCGAGGCCGCTATTACCCCGTCGGCCCTTACCCCTGCAAGGATGGCTGGGTGCATATAGCCATGCAGCCGTCGGATTGGCCGAGGTATTTGAAAACTGTCGGTAAGGAAGAGTGGCTGAGCGATCCCAGGTGGAGCAACTTCTTCGACCTGTCCCTTCTTGCGGAATCGGACGGCGCCTTTATTGAGTGGCTTGCGGATCGAACCAAGCAGGAAGCTGCGGAGATAATGCAGGCTGCGGGTGTCCTTTGCATGCCCTTTAACACGCTCGCCGACCTTTACAGAGATCCCCACTTCAAGGCGCGGGGGTTCTGGGTCGAGATCGATCACCCGGTAACGGGCCGACTGACCTATCCCGGCGCACCGACCAACATGATGGATGGCGGTTATCAGGTCCGTCGGCCAGCGCCGCTCCTGGGCCAGCACAATGAAGAGGTCCTCTGCGGCATGCTCGGCTACTCCAAAGAAGACCTGGTCTTTCTCCGGGAAACGGGCGCTATCTAACTGAATTATTTGTCGGTACGAAAGGAGATTACAGTGGTGATAAAAAAGAAGAAGCTCCCCCTGGAAGGGATAAGAGTGATTAGTGTTACGGTGGTTTGGGCCGGCCCTTTTGCGACGATGATGCTGGGTGACCTGGGTGCCGAGGTGATTGAGGTAGAGTCCATTCATCGCTTCACCGCCGGTGCGAGAGGGACATTTGCCCGTCCGCCCGTTGGCTCATACGAGAACGATACGAACGGAGGCTATACCACGTATGCAGGTCGGATACCTAATCCCTATGCCTGGAACAAGTGCGCGTTCTACAATTGCCATGGCCGGAGCAAGCGCGCCATGACTATGGATCTGAGACGGCCCGATGGAATCGAGCTGTTCAAAGAACTGGTGAAGGTCTCAGATATTATCGTGGAGAACAACGCTCCTAATGTATTTGACAGCCTGGGTCTCACGTATGAGGCCCTGAGTGCGGTCAATCCCCGTCTCATCATGATTCGCGCCTCCGGTTTTGGGCAGACAGGTCCCTATCGCCACTGGCGAGGATACGGGGCCAATCTGGCTGCATTTACCTCCGATTATTGGATGAGTCAGTACACGACCGATGAATTGGCGACTCGGACCAACGCGTACTCCATGGACGCGACGGGTGCGGCCAGCATGGTCATGTCGGCAATCATGGCCCTGGCCCAACGCGAGAAGACCGGCAAGGGGCAGTTAGTTGATCTGGCCCAGACCCAAACCGTGCTGACCTGCTATGGTGGAGCATTCATGGATTATATCATGAACGGCAATGTTCAGGAATCCATGCAGAACAGATGGCCCTCGGCCCTGCAGGGTTGTTACCGGTGTGCCGGCGATGATATGTATACGTACGCCGTCATCTCCATTTTCAACGACAAGGAATGGGAGGGCCTACGGCTGACCATGGGGAATCCGGACTGGATGAAGGACGAGAAATGGGCAAATATGGCTTCCCGGTACAAAAACCATGACGAGTTCGACCAGCACATCGAGGCTTGGACCAAGCAACATAACAAGTATGCCTTGATGTATCTTCTCCAAAAGGAAGGCGTTTGCTGTGGTGCCGTGCTCAGCGAGAAGGACATCCACAATGATCCCCATGTCGCAGATCGGAACTTTTTAATTGAGATGACCCAAAAATGGTCTGGCACGCACCGCTATGCGGGTCCGGCCTGGAAGTACACCAAGACGCCCCAGGTCTTTACGCTGCCGCCTCCGGGCCTGGGCGAGCATAATGAATGGGCCTACAAACAGGTGCTGGGAAAGAGTGATGAGGAGTATGCCCGGCTAGTGGAAGAGAAGCACGCTGGGGATGAGTTCCTGCCTCATGTGAAGTAAGGGCTTTCCAGTTCTGTGGCAGTGGTTTGCCGTTACCCATTCGGCAAGCCGCTGCCCCTCTTTATCGGATGTTGGTCATAGTGAACGAGGCGGCAAGCTTTTCCGCCTCGTTTTTTTCATGTCTTGATGATCCTGGTTGCGTTGGTGGGCCTAGATGTTGTATCTGTAGCAACAACTCTATGAAAAGGGGGAAAACAAGACATGACGGCCGGCGCCAAATTGAAAGAAATCTACCAGACAAGAGGCCTGCGTGCTCAAGCATTGCATGATGCGGGGACGAAGGTCATTGGTTATTTTTGCTGCTTTGTGCCCGATGAGATCATTGCCGCGTTCGATATGCTGCCCTATCGCATCCAGGGGAGCCAGAGCGAGCCCATCGATCAGGCGGACGCCCATATCGAAACGATGGCCTGCCCATTTGCCCGGAGTTGCTTCAACCTCGCCCTCAACGGCAAATACGACTTCCTGGACGGCTTCGTCGTACCCCACACCTGCGATACCCTGGAACAACTCTATGTCATTTGGGAACATACCACGCCATCTTCCTTAAACCATTTTCTGAATGTGCCCCATATGCGGGGGGCCGGGTCGGAACTCTTTTACCGTCAGGAATTAAACGCTTTCATCGCACGCCTGGAGGCATGGTCCGGTAAGAAGCTGGATACGGGCAAGCTCAGAGAAGCCGTTAAACTCTATAACACCCGCCGCGCCGTTTTGCGGGAACTCTATGACTTGCGGAAATCGAACCCGCCCCTCGTCTCCGGTGCCGAAGTCACGGAAGCGGTCGTGGCGGGTATGGGCATCCCGGCAGCGGAGCACATCGACCTCCTGCGCGGGTTTATTGCGGAGATTAAGGCCCGGCCGGTGATAAAAAAGGTTCAGCAGCCCCGCATCTTTCTCTGGGGCAATGAACTGGATGACGCCGCTTTTATCCGGCTGGTCGAAGAGAGCGGCGCCGATGTGGTCATGGACGATCTCTGCTCGGGCACACGCTTCTTCTGGGACGATGTTCCGGAGACGGAAGACCCTCTCGACGGCATTGTGACGCGTTACATCAATACGCACTGTCCCCGGACCAATATCCCTCAAGAGGCGACACGGGAAGCGGATCTGGAAAACCGCTTCGGCTATATCGGCCGTTTCGTCCGGGAATGGAAGGCGGATGGGGTGATTTTTTATATTGTCCGGTATTGCGATACGTGTGAATTGGAAGGGCCGGATCTGCGGGAGTACTTACAGGCCATGAAGTTGCCGGTACTGATGATCGAGGATGATTATTCCACCTCCACCATCGGCCAGCTCCGCACCCGCGTCCAGGCCTTCCTGGAAATGATCGCTTAAGGAGGAGAGAATGGAAACGACGGAAAAAGTGAAGACGACAGCCGTGAAAGGAACCGAAGCCGCCCGGAAGGTCAGGGGCTTTGTGAAGAATATCTATAAAAACGCTCAGGAAGCGAAAGGTCAAGGCAAAAAAGTTTCCTATACCATGGTCTCTTCCCACTATGACGAAATTCTACGCGCCATGGACATCGTGCCGCTGCCGACGGAAAATTACGCCGGCCTCTGCGCCGCCAAACGGGAAATGGATCGGTTTCTCCTCAAGGCGGAGGAAGACGGTTATTCCCAGGTGCTGTGCAGCTATGCCCGTATTGGACTGGGCTTCGACAGCATGCGGAAGGAACTGGGCGGCATCCCCGAGAACTCTCCCGATGGTGGTATGCCCATGCCGGATATGATGGTGGGAAGCAGCAATGTCTGCGACCCGCGGTTCAAGTGGTTCCAGGCGGCGGGACGGTATCTCAATGCGCCCCACCATAGCATCGATGTGGTCAAGCCGCCGGTGAATGTGGACTTGAAGGCCATACGCGATCATTACATCCGGTACCAGCAATCGCAGTTTGAGGGGCTCATTGCCTTCCTTGAGAAACAAACAGGGAAAAAGCTGGACAGAGAACGCCTCTGGGAAACGCTGCGCTTGGGCGATGAGGCCTGGCGTCTTTGGTACGAGACGGACCGGCTGCGGGTCGCCGTGCCCTCTCCCATGCCTTCCCAGGACCGTTTCAGCATCATGGTGCCCGCCTATTACTATTCGGGGACCCAGGAGGCGGTGGACTTTTACCGCGAACTTTATGAAGAAGTGAAATATCGGGTGGACAATAAAATCGGCACGGCGGGGACGCAAACGTACCGCATTTTATATGGCGGTGGTCTTCCTCCCTGGCACACCCTCTGGATATTCAATTACTTTGAGAGTTTTGGCGCCTCATTCGTCATGGAAAACGTCTATCGTGTCCATGATCCGGTGGAAGTGCCGAGCCACGTCAAAGATCCCGTGGAATACCTGGCCTGGCGTACGTTCCTCCGGCTGACGTCGCGCCATGAGCGGACGAAGGCCAACAGCGGCAATCTTGAAGTGCAGCGTTTGCTCGATATCATTCGGGATTACAGCATTGACGGCGTCGTATTTCATGCCTGCCGGTCCTGTCGGGCGACGACGCTGGGACAGATCCACACGAAGAACCGGTTAAGCCAGTTCACCGATATGCCCATGACCCAGTTGGTCTCCGATATGGTGGACCTCCGGGACTACTCGGAAGCCCAATGGAAAGCCCAGATCGGTGCCTTTATCGAGGCATTGCAGGGACGAGAGAGGGCGGCGTAAACGTTAGATTGATTTAACAACAAACCCCGATGCGATGCATCGGGGTTTGTTGTTTGTCATGGTCTGTTCTCTTTTCGGAGGGATTCGATCAGGCCGTGCCTTTCGTCAACCCCTTACAGACCCTTTCGTGCAGCGGTGTCGCGACCCCCAGAGCTTTTCCGGCCTCCACAATGTAGCCGGCAAAGATATCCAGCTCCAGGGGATTGCCCCGCTGGTGATCAAGCTGCATGGAGGTGGTCGTGCCGTAAGGAATGGAGGCGACCTTCTTCATCGTGCTCTCAACAATATCTCCGGGCAGGTTGACGCCCTTCGCCCGGCCAACGCTTTCTACTTCCTGAATCATCCCTCGGAGCATCTCCCGACTCTCTTCTTTTTCTAGCACGGCCCCGGCGGTTTTGCCCTCAAGGGAGGTCATCCCGGCCAGCGTTTCCACAAAGATGTACTTGGTCCAGATGGCAATATTCGCATTTTCCTCAAGCCTGGCATTGATGCCCGCCTCTTGCAGAATCTTTTCGACAGGCCGGAATTTTTCCACATCTTCATTGCGGTCCGGTCCGAAGACCAGCAGGTTGCGACGGACCTTGTCCTCAATCACCCCCGGACTCCTGATATGGGAGCTGATGTAAACGCAGCCGTTTAGTACATGACAATCGGGGAGCACTTTTCGCAAGCGTTCGGCAATGTTGACGCCGTTTAGGAGGGGCAGGACGACGGTGTCCCGGTGGATATTCCCGGCGAGCATGCGGGCGGCGCCATCGAGTCCGTAGCTTTTCATCGTGAAAATGACAAGATCGAGGGGACCGATTTCCTCGGGATTGTAGGAAGCCAGGGTGGGGGAGATGGTGTATTCCCCTTCCGTCGATATAAGTCGGAGGCCGTTTTTCCGGATGGTCTCCAGTGTTTCTCCCCGGGCAATGAAGATGACCTCATGGGTTCCTTTGCCGACATACGCCATGGCCAACTTCCCGCCGTAATAGCCGCCGACGCCGCCGATCCCGACAATACCGATTCTCATCATATCCTCCCATTTTGACTATTTCGGAAGAGTATACCTCATTGTAGAAATATTTCTATCAAAAAAGATTATGCGTTACCGTATTTACGCACCGCCGTCTTCGATCTTGGAGGTATAGCTGAGCCGAATCCACTCGCAACGTTTATAGAGCGATCCATGCTCTTCAGTCTGCGCCAGAGAGTCGTTTTGCTGAGGCCCAAGGTCTTTTCGACCTTATCCTTGTCACCGTCCACGTGATTCAGGACCTGGTGAATGATCTCGTTTTCCATCTCCGTCAGGGTTCCCAGTTTGATGAGGAGCTTCCCGTTGTCCAAGGGCGGTGAAGGTGTCGCATGAACAGACCCCACGAACGGTTTGGAAATGCCTTCCATATGGGAGAGGCATTTGACAAAAATATCGTATTCCACTTTCGCGCCTTCCGTCACCGCCAGGATGCGTTCCACAAACGCCTCAATCTCACGGGCGTTGCCCGGCCAAGGATAGCGCTTCATCATGTTCAGCATATTATGTTGAATGCCGACCTCTTTCTTCATGTCCCTGCATTTTCTGTCAAAGAGGGCGTGACCCAGAACGGGAATATCTTCAGGATGCTCCCGCAGAGGGGGAATATGAATTTGGAGAATATTGATGCGATAGTAGAGGTCTTTGCGGAACAATCCTTTTTCCATTTCCTGGCTCAAATGCTTATTGGTGGCGCAGATGATCCGGTTATGGACGGGGATCACCTGGCTGCCGCCCAGGCGAATCACTTCTTTTTCCTGGAGAACGCGTAACAGCCGAGATTGGAGAGACAGGGGCATATCCCCAATTTCATCGAGAAAGATCGTTCCGTTGTGGGCCAGTTCAAACAAACCCGGTTTACCGCCTTTCCTGGCGCCGGTGAAGGCCCCCTCTTCGTAGCCGAATAGTTCACTTTCCAGCAGGGATTCGGGCAATGCCGCGCAATTCACGGCCACAAAAGGCCCTCTGCTGCAAGAACTGCCGTTGTGAATACTCTGGGCAAAGAGTTCTTTCCCGGTGCCGCTCTCGCCTGTGATCAGGATATTGGAGCAGGACACGGCATATTTCTGGGCCGTCATTTTCAACTCGCACATGACGATGCTTTTCCCGGCGATATCGGCAAAAGTGGTTTTGGCCACGAAGCCCTTGTTCAATAATCTTTTCCGGATGGCCTGTTCCAGCGCCTGGATCTTCGTAACTTTCTGTATTTTGATCACCAATCCGCGCTGTTCGGAACCGATATAGATAGGTATCCGGTTGATGACCAGTTTCCCCATATCCAAGGCGATCACTTCATCCGTCGCACCATTCCCATCGCCGTAAATGGTGCTGATCAAATCATTTTGGAGCAGCTCTTGGATGTTTTTCCCGACGAGATGATCGGCGGACATGCCGGTGATTTCTTCAGCGGCGGCATTGAAGGTTTCGACGGTTCCCGTTTTATCGAAGGTCAACATGCCTTCCTGGAAGCTCTCTACGACGGTTTGCATCCAGCGAAGTTTCTCTTTCTCCTTGTGGCCAGTTTCGATGGTGTGCACGGCCTGTTCGACGGCAGCGGCAAGGTCGGCCTTGCAATAGGTGAGTTCTATAGAATGCAGACGCGGCGTCGTCAGATCCAGAATGCAGCGGGCTGCGGACATGACGACATCGTATTTCTTCTCGAAGATGGTCTTGACGATGCCCTCCACTTCAGAGGGGTCATTCAGAGTCATCCGGTCGATGTCGTATTCAAAAATGCGTTTTACCAATTCGGGATCGTATATTTTGGTGACATCGCGTTTGAAGTCGACAAAAACAACTTTCTTTCCCAGCTTGAAGGCCTGATGAAGGGCCTTCAACAACTCGAAATTGGTCAGTTCAAGCCGGATAACAGGCACGTCTATCACCACGTCCCTGATCGTCTCAAAGATTGCACCTGGGGCAATGATGGCGCTCACCTGCTCTTCTCGTTGCAGCCGGTATGCCTTTTGTATTGCTTCATGGTTGGGGATGCCGAGCTTAACAATCAATTCGTGGCCCGTTTCGGCGGAAACCTCACGGGCGAGGGTGATTACATGGGGCGTATGAGAAATTATTCCAATGCGTGCCATGGATGCATCTCCTTCCATATTTTTAAGTGACTTGCATACGCGAAGACTCTATTTATTTCAACACGAAATTCAAAATGAAACAGATTCAAAAGGAAAGATCCGTTCCCATCGACATAGCCGATATCGCCCGTATAGAGCCAGCCGTTCCGCCGAAGGCATTTCATAATAAAAAGGCCCGTTACAAGAACGGGCCTTTTTATTTTCATTCAGATCGAGTCGATCCTGGATTATGCACTTGCCGGTTTCTTGGCCGGCGTAGCCGCAAAGGTTACCACAGTGCAGAGGGCAAGAAGGATGAGCAGACCGATAAAGAAATTATCGTAGCTCTTCAGAAGCTGGTGCGTGTAACCGGCGATGACGGGAACGAGCGTTCCGAGGGTGTAACAGATCGGCAATGTGATGCCGAAGATCTTGGGGAAATTAGTCGAGCCGTAGTAGCTCCCAAGGACCAGCGGGACCAGGGTGTAGTTGGCGCCGTAGGAAAACCCAAAAATAAAGGAAGCTACGGCCAGTCCGGTAACATTGGGAGATTGCCAGATATACGCCATCGTGGCAAGGGAGAGGGCATCCGTCAGGATCAGAAGCCAGCGGCCTTCGATCCGGTCAGACAGCCAGCCCATGGGAACTCGCGAGATGGCGCCGCCGATAAAGTAAAAACTCATGATATAAGCGGCCTGCATCCGCGTCAGCCCCATGTCGAGGAAATGCAAGACGCCGTGAGAAATAAGCATCAGGAGGGCCGAATAATTCATCAAGATATTAAATGACAGAATCCAGAACTGGTGGGTCTTGAGCGCCTCTTTCGTGGTAAAGTTCACCGACGTCCGATACGTCAGGACTTTCTTCTTCGTGGCAGTCGCTTCCATCTGCTTGGCTCTCTCCGGGCTGATGCCGTCCTTATGCTGTCCGTGATCTTCGGGCTTGTTCTTCAACAAGACAGCGATGATGACGGCGAAGAAGGTGGCTACGGCGGCCGCACCCCATCCCATCTGCCATGATGTATACTGCTTCATGACCCACGTAAGAGCGGGTTGTCCGATGAATCCCCCAACAGCGGCGCCGGTCATGATGATGCCCAGGGCCGTCCCTTTGTATTTATTGAACCAGTAGGTGGCCACGCTCGAATAGACAAGGGGCCCCAGGAAGGCAAAACCGAATCCGGCCAGAAGACCCCATATGATGGTCCAGACCCAGATATTGTACATGACGGTGGCCATCAGTACCAGCGCGAGACATAGTACCATCCCGCCGGATAGAATCGTCCTGCGCACGCCCCATTTGACGATCAGATAGCCCACCAGGGGTGCCCACAAGACGGAAAAGAGACCGCGGATCGTCTGGGCTACGGAAGCGTCACCTCTCGCCCAGCCCATATCTTTAATCATGACCGGAAAGACAACAGCATACGCGTAATAGACAAATCCAAAAGCTAATCCATAAGATATAAAAGAAACCCACACGTTCTGCCAGCCGTAAAAAGGCTCTTTTCCGACAACTTCTGATGCACTTCCGGTTTGAGTATTTCCCTGTGTCATGATTCCCTCCCTTTTTTTAAATTGTTAACATTTCATAAGATAACTATCTCTCCCTGTGATTACACTAACCCCCATTTTAGAATGGAATCCAATTTATCCTCCTCTGAGAAAAATAGAAAGGTTCATTTTTAAAGCCTTGCGAAATTCACCACCCGTTTTTTTGGTAAAGTGGGTTTTTGTGATTTTTGGAGTCATATCCGATGGGTTCTTTGTTTCGTTATCCGATCAGAACTGCCATGACGACCTCACATGCCTCAACAATTGCCACAAGTTCGACAGACTTGTCCCCCTCTGAACAAACCTCAGGTCAAATAATGACGCTCGATAAATCCGGTGCAAAACGTCTTCTGTGATGATCACCGCAGCGCGGGATCATTCCCAGTATCCGGCGGCAAGCCACTAGATAAAGCTCCAATGCCGGATGGCCTTTTACCAAGCGAATGATCAACTCACCCGATCGTTCGACAATCCTGCCGAGGAGAAATTCATACATTGCACAGAGCATGCCATAAAATTTATCATTCTATTTCAGTAAATTGCATCATATGCAGTTATTCCATACTGAAATCATTTCATTTTGAATTTCGTGTTGAAATAAACATGGTCTTCGCATATGCGTCAGGTTTTGGGAGGTTCTTGGGCAACTGTTTTATCAGTTACGTGTGTACTTATGGTTTCATTTGCTATGGTTACGCCGTACTCTTCCCGGCCACAGTGAAGGCCATGGGATGGGCGCGGGGGGATGCCTCCATTGCCCAAACGGTCCGCGCCCTTTTGGCCGTCTTCATGTCACCCGTCGTCGCCTATGTGGTTATACGCTGGGGCGTGCGCAAGTCCATGCTGTTCGTCGGTATTCTGATGTCCGTGGGCCTCGTGCTGATTGGAACCGTCATGAACGATCTCTGGATGTGGAGCTTACTCTGGGGGATTGTGGTTGGAACCAGTTTCGCTTTTGTTGGCCCCGTCCCCCTTCAGACCGTCGCGACCTACTGGTTCAATAGGTACAAGGGGACGGCTCTGGGCATTATCTTTACCGGATCTGTATCGGGGGGGGGGGTGGCAATCCCCTCTACACCTGGGTCATGAAGGAATTTAACAGTTGGCAAATAGCATGGCTTGTGGCCGCATTCTTCGCTTTTATTGGCTTTGTGATCGTTTTCTGGCTGAAGAACAGGCCCGAGGATTACGGTCAGCACAAAGACGGGATCAGTCCCGAACGGGGGAAGGAGCTCGATGCGTTAGCCGCCCAAAAGAAGAAGATGGCCCTCACCTACCGGACCACTCATCAGTTTACCCTGGCGGAGGCCCTGAAGTTGCCTCAGCTCTATAACCTGATGTTCTCCGTCCTCATGCAGTATTCGGCCCTGGTATTCCTCGTGGCCCATCATTTCGGAACTCGTTCTCTGCAATTTTCACTTACATCCTTTACCGGGCAGTTGAATTATGTTCTCCTGTATACATCCCCCTGGTATAAAACCGAATTAATCGAGGACGTCCATCGGCGGTTCAAAAAACATCTCATGACCCTGATAGAATCGGGATAGGGGATTCTTCCACGCCACCGGGCATACAGGTTCGTACACGGCCGGTTCATGCTGTCTTACCCCATGCCTGACGCATACGCTAAAACCATCTTTGTTTCAACACGAAATTCAAAATGAAATAAATTCAAAACGAAAGGCCTTTTTATGATTCAACTGGTTGAATAATCTTAACAAGTGTCCATGGCATACTCTGTGCTGTCCTGGAACAATTGGGCATAGATGTTTTGCTTTTTTATTTTTTTTAAAATAGGTAGAGGCCATTGAAAGGAGGACGATCATGAATGAGAAAGAAACATTGAGAGAGAAGCCCTTGCAGGGGTTAAAGGTTCTGGAGATTTCCCAGTGGATTGCCGGCCCGGCGGCGTGAAGCTATGATCCGGTTCCCTAATTTCTCCCGTGTAGGCGGGATTGAACTCTTCCGCATAGGTCATCCAATGGTCATGGGGATCGGATAGCACCACATAATCCACAAGAATACCGGGGATGCGCACCAGATTCGGGTTCATAGACCCTGCCTTTGTCAGGCGCTTGACCTGAACGATCACGATACCTCCCGAGTTATGGACGGCCTGGGCAATGGCTAAGTGATCGATATGAATTGCCTCATGTTCTGTTGTAATATTACCGTTTTCATCTGCTGTCGTTCCCCGGATCAAGGCACAATTGATGGGCATACTCGGATAAAAAAGGTATTCTTCGCCTTTCAGTGTTACGAGTT
>Ga0351833_1094_pt1 | contig 16918 bp, 16 predicted proteins | sample BONcelHFGM3001C5_FD_206751 | JGI IMG/M metagenome (GOLD analysis project Ga0351833, IMG submission 206751) | Enriched cells from coal bed in the Powder River Basin, Montana, United States - BONCAT cells FGM rep1 HSBNCT.FGM.300.1.C5 ...
CCCAGACGAGCCCGGTGAGGTGGTCGAGAACGGTCTCATTATCCAGGGAAAATCGTGGACTCGGCCATGGCAGGCCCAGGCGGAATTCCCCGTCCTGGCCGCTGCCGGGGCAGGGGATAGCGCCGCCCTCTTCGTCGTAGCAAAGGGTTTGCCCGGTTTGCAATAAACCTGTTTTCATGGGGTGTTCCGCTGGGGAAGGGTGGCTTGGCGAGATGTCCGGGGCAACTGTTGGCCCCCTTCCTCAGTCTTGCCCATGTCCGGTGAAGGGGACAAAGGCCACGGAGAGGATGCTTCGGCTGGTGACCCTCTTGCCGGATTTCTCCACCAGCAACAGATCCTGGGGCAGATGGGGGCGGCCCACTGGAATCACCAGCCTGCCGAAGGGGGAGAGCTGCTCGATCAGGGCTTGTGGTATACGGGGCGCCGCGGCGGTGACGATGATTCCGTCATAGGGGGCATGCTCCGGCAGTCCGGAAGAACCGTCGGAGGCGAGGACCTCCACCGCGTCGTACCCCAAGTGCCGCAAGCGGTCGGCAGCTTGCCGCGCCAGTTCGGGAACGATCTCCAGGCTGTATACCCGTTTGACCAATTGGGAGAGAACCGCGGCCTGATAGCCGGAGCCGGTGCCGATTTCCAGAATGGTGTCGTCGGGTTCCGGCTCCAGCAGGTCGGTCATCAGGGCAACGATAAAGGGCTGGGAGATGGTCTGGCCGTTGCCTATGGGCAGGGGATTGTTGTCGTAGGCGTAGGGCTTGAGTTCGTCCGGGACGAAGTCCTCGCGCCGTACCGTGGCCATGGCGTCAAAGATCTGCTGGCGCAGGGTGTAGCGGCCGGTGAGGCCGCCGGTAAAACGGCATTCGTCTTCGATGGTGCGGAGCATGCCCTGTATCGTTTCCGCGCTCATGATCACCTCCCAGCCGCACGGGATGGAATTGACGGCACCCGAACAGCGCCTGTTTTTATGATTGCTCATCCGGCCGGTGGAAGTCAAAGATTTTATCGTCCCTGACCTGCCATTCGGCCAGACGGCCGAAACACCGGCAGGAAAAGGGCGTCAGGCCATCCGTGGCCGTTGCGGCGGATGGGAACGAACACGGGGATTATTGCGTAACAACGCTTAAAAGCTTGTGCCGCAAGAGAATACAGATTAGTAAAAATAGAGGCAGGATCGTACTTCATTCCCCTCAGACGATGGCGGACAGCATGGAATTCATCATGATACGGGCCGGCTTTCTTTTTGACTGGATCGAGCTGCATCTGGAAAGCAGGCAGGGCATGAAGTTTTTTGCCACAGTGCTGGTAAGTTTTTTTATTTCCGCCATTGTCCTCATCGAGTTGAACCGGCGGCATCTTGTGCCCGAGCCGTTTGCCTCGCATGTTTCCCTTTCCCATCTTGCCGCCATTGAGCAGGCTTTCAACCTCTTGCTGGCCCTTGAGGTGGTGAGCCTGATCCTCAGCTTGTCCCATTCGGTCACCAAATCGGTGGGCAAACAGTTTGAAATCCTTTCCCTGATTCTCCTGCGGGATACCTTCAAGGAATTTTCCCATTTCAGCGAACCGCTGCTCTGGGCGGAGATTGTCCCAACCCTGGGAAACATTATCGCCTCGGCGGTTGGCGCGCTGCTTATCTTCGTTGTCCTGGGGTTTTTTTACAAGACCCAGCGTTCCCATCCGATCACCGGGGATGAGAAAATCCGCAGCCACTTTATTCTTGCCAAAAAGATGATCGCCCTGTTGTTGCTGGTTTCTTTCGCGGGCATCTGCCTCAATGATCTCTGGGGCTATTTTGCCCACGGGCTGCCGGAAAACGCCTTTGCCTCTTTTTATACCCTGCTTGTTTTCAGCGATGTGCTGGTGGTGCTCATTTCCCTGCGGTACAGCGCGCAGTACCAAGTCTCTTTCCGCAATTCCGGCTATGCCGTGGCCACGGTTCTTATCAGACTGGCCTTGATTGCGCCGATCATCGTAGGCGCCGTGATCGGGGTGGGCACCACCTTGTTTGCCCTGGGGATCAGTCTGGCGTACAATGCCTTTGCTCCCAAACCGGAAGCGTTTGTCTGTAAAAACTAAAAAAACGCCGGGTCGCGGTCCTTAATTTTTACTGCGGCCAGAGTGCAACTACGGTATATAACCTGTGGAATATATGGTGGTTTTGTCCCGTGACTCCGGAGAACAATGAGGTGTTGCTATGGGTGTCTGTCGTATAGTGTTGGCTGATGATCATGCCCTGATCCGGCATGGGGTCAAGAAAATGATTGAACAGGATCCCGCGCTCAAGGTGGTCGGCGAGGCGGCCGACGGCCTGGAGCTCATCGCATTGTTGAAAACCACCCCGGCCGATCTTGTCATCCTCGACATCTCCATGCCCAACCTGCGAGGAATCGAGGCGATCCGCGAGGTGCGCAAGATCTGTCCCCAGATCAAGGTGCTCATGCTGACCATGCACAAGGGCGAGCAGTACCTCTGTTCCTCCTTTGCCTCCGGGGCGGACGGCTATCTGCTCAAGGAGGATTCCGACACCGAGCTGCTGCCGGCCATCGCCAGGGTCCGTCGGGGCGAGTTGTACATCTCCCCCAATCTGGCCGGAGAATTTCCCGAGGACGTCATCGTTTCCTGCAGCCGCCGCGGTGATGGGTTCGGCGAGATCCTGACCCCGAGGGAAAAGCAGATCCTGCAACTGGTGGCCGAGGGGGTAACGAGCCGGGATATCGCCGACAAGCTCGATATCAGCAAACGGACCGTCGAACACCATCGGGCCAACATGATGAAAAAGCTCAACATCAAACGCGTTGCCGATCTTATCAAGTATGCCATCGGCAGGGGGCTTTCCGACACCCCGCCAGAGTAAGCTGATTCGCCTCCCCCCCCCTTTTATATAAAAACAGTTTGCAACACCTTTGCCCCAATGATGCACTACCGCATCCGCCACAGGAGGAAGAGTATGAAAAAAATCGTTGGTCTTCTCTGTTTGTTGCTGGCCGTATTTTCATGGGTAGGCGTGGGGCTGGCCCTTGACCCCCTGGAGGTGCGGACCCTGCGCCAGCAAGCGAAGCTGAGCTTTCAGCCACTTGAGGAGGGCAAGGTTGTGGTCTCGGTCCAGGACAAGTCCGGGGATGCCATTTTGGGCTTGCAGAAAGAGGATTTTTCCATCAAGCAAGGGTTGAAAACCGCGAAGATCATTTCGGTGGAGGATGTCCAGGAGCAACGGAACATCGGCCTCAATATCGTGCTGGTGGTGGACAACTCCTATTCCATGGAGCAGCGCAAGGCGGTGGAGCCCTTGCTGGCGGCCATGGACAGCTTTCTCACCTTGGTCCGGCCCATTGACAATGTCCATGTCGTCACCTTTGTCGATCCGGGGACGAATCTGCCCCGGGTCTCCACCCGAACCTTCCAGGCAAACGAGATCCCGGCCTTGAGCCAGTTTTTGCGGAGCAGTTTTTTCCCTGTCACCACCGACGGTACCTACCTCTATGACAGCATCCACAAAGGGCTGGAGATTATTCGCCAAATGCCGACGGACAGCCAGAAGTTCATGCTCGTTTTTTCCGACGGCGAAGACATCAACAGCACGCTGAAGAGTGAGGAGGTGAGCTTGGCGGCCACGGGGGTGAGCAATTTTTCCGCCTATGCCGTGGACTACATGGACAAGCCCGGCCTGGATCCATTCCTGACCTCCTTTGCCCAGGGCCATAACGGCATGATCCGCAAGGCCACCTCGGCCAATGATTTTCTGCCCATTCTCAAGAGATTCTCCACCACCATTTTTCACCGCTACCTGGTCACCTACCGGTTCCTTGCCCCGCCCGCCGGAGCGCTCGTCAGCGCGCCTGCCGCCGTGAATATCGAGGAGGTCACCGTGGTGGACAGCTCTCCCATGCTGAACCATGTCTATTTCGACACCGGAAAAAGCCGTATCCCCGAAAGATACGTAACCCTGGCTCCGGCGGAGACAGCGACCTTTTCCGAAGAGAAGTTGAAGGACACGATGGAGAAACACCATCAGGTCCTGAACGTCATCGGCAAGCGGCTGCAAGCCAACCCCGACGCCCGGATAACCCTGGTGGGTTGCAACTCCAACAGCGGCGTGGAAAAAGGGAAGATCGGACTGGCAAGGAACCGGGCCGAAGCGGTTTTCGCCTATTTTGAGTCCGTATGGGGCATTGATCTGTCACGGATGGAAATCAAGGCGCGGAACCTTCCCGCTGTGCCCAGCAGCAGCCGGGTGCCGGAAGGGGTTGTTGAAAATCAGCGGGTTGAGATTCTCTCCACCCATCCCGCCATCCTCGACACCATCAAGAGCACCTATGTGCAGGAGCAAGCCGATACCAAGGAGTTGCGGTTCGCTCCCACCCTGCAGGGGGAAACCGAGATCGAGAGCTGGCAACTGAGGCTGCTGGGCGCCGACAAGGTGCTGACGACCAGGGAGGGTGCGGGTGCTCCGCCGGCGGAGGTGGTCTTTGCCCTGGAAACGCTGGGGTTGCGTAACCTTGTGCAACTGGGGCAGGTCAGCGCCGACCTTGAGGTGAAAGACACGGAAGGCAATGTGTTCAGCACCGCCTCCGCTCCGATCGCGATCAATTTTATCCGACGGGAGGAGCGCACCGCCCAGAAGATCGGCAACAAGGTGGTGGAGAAATATGGGCTGATCCTCTTTGACTTCGACCGGGCGGACCTGAAGGATCGCAACCAGATCATCGTCAACCGGGTGCTCGCCCGGGTTGCGGAACTCAAGGGGGTTACCATGGACATCGCCGGACACACCGATATCATCGGCAAGGAAAAATACAATATTGAACTGTCCGGGCGGAGGGCAAAAGCGGTGTACGATTCCACCCTGCAGAGCGGGATAGCCGCAGAGGCCCAGATAACCCATGCTGGCAACGGCCCCAATAATCCGCCCTACGACAACAGTCTGCCCGAGGGGAGATCGCTCAACAGGACGGTGATCATCAATCTCCAGTATACGGAGTAATTATTTTTGGCGGCCTGGGGCGGGTAGAAAAGGAGACTGAGAGCTGGCAATCGCTCCAATGATCGGGGCTTCCTCCTGCGATGATCATACGTTTTAGGGGAAACCTGAAAGAACTGTTGCGCCCCCAATTCAGGGGGCTGGGCAGTATTACGTACGAACTGACCCGCCGGGCCTCGGTCAAGGATATTGTCGAGGCCTGCGGTGTACCGCATACCGAGGTCGGGCGCTTGATTGTTGCCGGCCGGGAGATCTCCTTTTCCACCCCCGGCGCGAATAATGACACCCTGGAGGTGCATCCCCTCTCTCCCCCGGTGGATGTGACTTCTCCAACCCTGCTCCGGCCAATTCCCTTGCCCGGCGTCACCTTTGCCGTGGACATGAACGTCGGCAAACTGGCCACCCTGCTTCGTATGGCCGGCTTTGACACCTTGTACCGCAACGATATCTCCGATCCGGACCTTGTTGCGGTTGCCGTGCGTGAAAAACGTATCCTGCTGAGCAAGGATGCGGATCTTTTAAAACGAAAAGAGGTTGTCTTTGGCTATCTTGTTCGAGAAATCCAACCGGAAAAACAGTTGACGGAAATTGTTCATCTTTTTGGGATAAGGGAACAATTCAAACCGCTGAGCCGATGCCTGCGCTGCAATGCGCTCTTGCAACCGGTCGAGAAGCGGCGGATCCTGAATCGACTGGAGCCGCTCACCCAAACATATTACCATGCGTTCCATCGGTGCCCCTGCTGCGACAGGATATATTGGCCGGGAACCCATCGGGACAAGATGCTTTTGCTGTTGGCTCGCTGCGGAGCATGAATGGCCGGTCGTGTTCTCCGCAGTATCTTTTTTGCGTGTTCGTTCTTATTGTGTTGAGAGAAAAGTAATTCCCTGTCGAGGCACTCTTCATATGGAGGTGGATCATGACGGATATCGGAAACGCGAAATTGCAGAGGCAGTCCTTCAACGCGATGCGGGAAAAATATGCCAAAGGGCAGCCTGCCGGGGAGAAGCGCGGACAAGGAGTGGAGAAGGGTGCGACCTTGGAAGCGTCACTTTCCCTGAAGGAGAAGACGGTCGATTTTTTGCTGACGGTACAGACCAGGGCCAAGGATCGTTTCGCAACGCAGTATGGCCTTATGAAACGGAGCGGGGGAGAGAAGCGGGGTCTTGAAAATTTTCAGTACAAGGGAAAATTCCTGGCCGACTTAAGCCCCGAGGAGGCACAGTCCCTGATTGCCGAGGACGGTTACTTTGGCGTAACCAAGACGGCTGAACGCCTTGCCGGATTTGTCCTGACCGGCGCCGGTGACAGCCTGGAACGATTGCAGGCCGGGCGCGAGGGCCTCCAGAAGGGGTTCAAGGAGGCGGAACAGGTTTGGGGAGGAAAGCTGCCCGAGATCAGTTACCAGACGCTGGACAAGGCCTTGGAGATGATTGATGCCAGGATACAGGCGTTGGGCGGCGGGGCGCTGGTCGATGTGAAAGCCTGAGTGTGACCCGATTGACGAATTGGGCCTCCAGCAGCACGCTGGTATCATGCCGAACCGTTGTTGTTCCGGGCGGTATCGCCGTTTTTGCGGGGAAGCCTCGATGAGTATCCGGAATTAAGCAGTGCCTTCCCCAGCATCTTGCAGTAAGGTGCCCCTCTGCTCGTGTCCGCCGAAATTTTTCGGCCCCAAAAGGAGAAGGCCCCGATTGATTGAAAATAGCACATGCAGGGTGAGCCCCAAAGAATTCCGGGGTGGTGTCCCAATTGCCTCGGCAGAGAGTTTTGTCAACGGCGTCTATTCTTCCGTGGATGCCGCGACGGCCTGCGAATTGGCTCGGCTGCGCAGCGAAGACGGCGTTGTTTCAAGTTGCGGGTCGGGGTGTTGCCATTGCTGCCGGTATCATATCCTGACCAACATTGTCGAGGCCCAGACCTTGGTGCAATACATCAAGCGGGAATTGTCCGCCGAACAGATCGACGCTCTGCGGCTACGCACCAAACAATGGCATGAGTGGGATAATTCCAGGCCGGGCAGACCGTCGGGCGTCATCGACGAGCAGGCGAATCTTTCCGCTTACGAGCATTGCTGCCCTTTGGTGGTGGATGGCGTCTGCAGCGTTTATCCGGTGCGGCCGGTGGTGTGCCGGGCGCATTTCGTCTCATCGCATCCTCGGTCCTGTTGGGCTGCGAACGATCCGGAATCGCACGAAGATGCTCCCGTGGTGCTCAAGTCCGTGGTGGCTGCGGCAGGCCCGTTTTCACTGGTCATGCGGAGTCATATCGAGGAGGCAGGGATGGATTTTACCCGCTCTCTCATGCTTCTTCCGCAGTGGCTGGCCGTTGAGATGGGCTGGGATTTCGCCATTTCCCCGTGAGTTCTCCCTGAGCGATCACCCAACCGGCCGACGGGCGTGCCGCAGCCAAGACGTCACCCGTTCAACTGAATTTCGCCAAGGCCTTCTTGGCGGAGTTGCGCAATTCATCCCAGGCCTTGTCCACCCCCTGCTTGGTAATCTGCCAGGCATCCTCGCTTGCAGCCGCAAGGCTGCGGGCATTTTTCTTGAGTTCCTCGATCTTCTTTTCAAGGGTGTGGATTTCGGCGAGGGCCTCTGTTTTGCCGGCGCCCATTGCTTTTTGCGATTTCTTTTTCAGGCCGGCAAGCGTGCTGGCGAGTGTTTGCAACTCGGCCTGTATCTTTTTGAGGTACAGATTCTTGGTCTGTTCGTATTTTTTTTCAAGCCCCTTTGCCGGCAGGCAGGCATTCCGCCAGGCGCAGGATAATTGATTGCAGTAATCCTTTGCCGTTTCAAAGCAGGGGAAATTGCCCTCCTTGCTCTGGATGGCCCGAATCAACTCCACCTTCTTCATCTTGCCTGCCTGGATGCCCAACTGTTTTGCTTTTTCCTTGATTTCCGCCATGTTCATCGGTGTGCCTCCCTAACCAGAAAGAGTATTCATCATGTAGTAATGATGATCGATCATTGTGAAATGGAATGTCAAGGGGATATTTTTTTTGAAAAAAGAAGGATAGCTCAAGCAGCCTGTCCTGCATGGCCGAGGAAACGATGCGGAAAAAAACGGATTTGGTTCTTGTGTTTTTCCCTCCTGCTGGATGTATAATTTAATCATGGGGAGACGACCATTGCGGCAATATGGCTTGGCTGGTCTCCCCGTGCAGGAGGTGTGCGGCCTGAAGCTGAACCAAAGGACAAGGAGAAAAACCTCATGGACAAAGGCCAATTTGGAAGAAGGGATCGGCTGATTCAGGAAAAGCGGCATGACACCTATCATGAGCGGCGGAAATTGCCCGAGCCCACGGTGTGCAGCGAATGCAACGCCGTGTTCCTGGAGGGCCGCTGGGCGTGGTGGGAACCGGCGGTCAATGCCCATGCCATTGTGTGCCCGGCCTGCCAGCGGATCAAGGATAATTTTCCGGCCGGCACCCTGGAGATCCGGGGGGGATTTTTCGCAACCCATCACGAGGAGATCACGAATCTTATCCGCAACCTGGAGGCCCAGGAGAAAAAAGCGCATCCCATGGAGCGGCTCATGGCCATTACCGAGGAAAAGGAGCGCACCGTTGTAACCACCACCGGCATCCATCTGGCCCGGCGGATTGGCGAGGCCTTGAACAATGCCTACCAGGGAGAGCTTGATTTCACTTACGGCGATGGAGAAAAAAGCATCCGCCTCAACTGGGTGAGGGAATAAGCGATCCGGGTAATTTAGAAAAGGCTCGGGAGGCCCTGTTTGCTTGTCCGGCATGAGGGTGGTCTCCCGGGCCTTTCCTCTCTCAGCCTGTGTCGTTTTCAGGAGAGTTATGGAAAAAAAATCCGGAATCATTGTTGATCCCGTGGCCCGCAGGCAATTCCCCGGCACCCTGGTTATCGATCAGGGCAGAATTGTTGAAATTCTTCCCGACTCTGCGGCCAGAGGCCCTTTTATCCTGCCGGGGCTGATCGATTCCCATATTCATATCGAAAGCTCCATGCTGACTCCGGCGGCCTTTGCGGCAAAAGCGGTGTGCCACGGCACGGTGGCGGTGGTGGCCGACCCCCATGAGATCGCCAATGTCCTTGGCATTGACGGCATTGATTTCATGATCGGCAGCGGTTGCCAGGCGCCGCTCAAGTTTTATTTCGGCGCTCCCTCCTGCGTGCCGGCCACAGGCTTTGAAAACAGCGGGGCCACCCTTGACGCCCGGGAGGTGGAAACGCTGCTCCGGCGGGAGGATATCTTCTTTCTCGCCGAGATGATGAATTTCCCCGGGGTCATCAACCGGGACCCGGAGGTCATGGCCAAGCTGGGCGCCGCCGCGAAGATGGGCAAAAGGGTGGACGGCCACGCCCCCGGCTTGCGCGGGGATGCGCTGGCAATTTACGCGCAGGCGGGGATCTCCACCGATCATGAATCTGGCACCCTGGAGGAGTGTTACGAGAAACTGGCCCTGGGCATGAAGATCATGCTCCGCCAGGGCTCAAGCGCCCGCGATTTCGAGGTGTTGCATCCGCTGATTACCAGCCATTCCGCTCGATGCATGCTCTGCAGCGATGATCTCAAGCCTGCGGATTTGGTCCGCGGCCACATTAATCTGCTGGTCAAGCAGGCGCTCAGCCTGGGCCATGATCTCTTTGATATTCTGCAATGCGGTTGCGTCAATCCGGTGCGCCATTACCGGCTTGGGGTCGGCTTGCTGCAAAGGGGAGATCCGGCGGACTTCATCGTGGTCGACGACCTTGGGCGCATGGAGGTCCACGAGACCTGGATTGACGGGGAAATGGCAAGTCTCAGTGGGCAGCCTCTTTTTTCGGCCACGCAGCCCATGCCGGTCAACCGCTTCAATGCGGCGCCGATTGCGGCAGGGCAGTTGCAGGTGCGCGCACGGGGAGGGCGGGTGAAGGTCATTGAGGTGACGGACGGCCAGATTGTCACCGGCTGCGGGTTTCATCCCCTGGCAACGGGCAGCGTGGTTGTCGAAGCGGACCCGGCTGCGGATCTGTTGAAGATCCTGGTCCAGAACCGCTACAGGCCTGCGCCTCCAGCCATCGGCTTTGTCCGGGGCTTTGGCTTGCAGCGCGGGGCCATGGCCTCTTCCATCGCCCACGACTCCCACAATCTCATCGCCATCGGCAGCAACGATCAGGATCTGGCCCGGGCCGTGAACCTGCTCCGGGAAAGCTGCGGCGGCATCTGTTTTGTGCGGGGGGAGGAGGAGAGGCGAATGGCCCTGCCGGTGGCAGGCCTCATGGGGCTCGGGAGCTGCGAGGAGATGGCACGGGACTACAGCGCCATTGAGCACCGGGTCAAGGAAAACGGCTGTTTCCTGCAGACCCCCTTCATGACCATGGCCTTTCTGGCCCTGCCCGTGATCCCGGCGCTGAAAATCACCGATCTGGGGCTTTTCGACGTGGAGAGATTCGAGCTGACCGGTCTTTTTGTCTGAATTCCCCGGCAAATCGACGATCCTGCCTTAGCCCCGCATCCGGTAGCCGATGCAGCTCGCGGCCATCCCCCCTTGTTTCAAATCGATCACGCACCATGCGCATGGCAAAGATGGAGACGAAATCCTTGACCACCGCCTCTGTCATGAGCTCCTGATAGGCGCATAACAATAACGGTCTGATGGTTTCCGGCGGAACCCGGAATTGCCTGGCCAGATCATCGATGATGCTCTCCAGGTTTTTTGAGTCGGGTTGTCGCCCGCCATGCTGCTTATTCATTCTTTTCCCTTCGGTCATGGTCCGGTTACGAAAGCGAGAGCAGCAGGGGGACCAGCAATCTGGGCTCGCAGTAGGGGGCGCTTTCTTCACTGACCAGTGGACAGTCAATCAATTGAATTTCCAATTCCAGAAGCCGTTCTCGGTCCACTTTTCCGGAGTAGCTTCCATTTTTTGAGTCAACAAGAACGCAGTTCAACACCTGACGGGTTGGGATGCCAGGGTTGTTTTTCTTCAGGTAACGCAGCAGGGTTTCGATCTGGCCCATGAGGGTCAGGCCAATAGCCTCAGGATCCGTGCCCATGCTGGGGATATAGATTTTCGGGCAGATATTGTGCTGGATGGCCTCGGTTACCCCCTCCGGCAGCAGGCTGGCAATGACGCTGGAGTAAAAACTTCCCATGGGATAGCAGATCAGTTGGGCGGAAAGGATCAGCTTGGAGAGCTTGTCGCGCACCCTTGGCCAGACCTCACCCTTGGTGGAGGTTAAAAAGAGGTGGGTGATCTTCTTCTCCAGGGGAGGCACCTCCTTGCCGGTGAGGAGGTGCTGGCCCACCACCACCTGGCCGTCGGCAAGCATCGCGCCCAGGTGCAGATCGCGGTTGAGCACAGGTCGGACCGTGCCCCGCGCCTCGACCAGTTTTGAAAAGAGGAAGATCACCGTGTCGAGTTGGCGTCCGTTGTCGAGGTACCCGGCGGTGAGCACCAGGTTGCCGATGCTGGCGCCGGCCAGGGCAAAGCCCTCCGGCATCCGGGCCTGGAAGATCTTCAGGTGATGGCGGACAATCTTGCGCAAGGGATCGGGGATGACCGACACCAACCGGTGCTGTCCCGCCACCATGGCCTGCAGCTCGGCGAGGAGTGCTTCCTGGGTCGTCTCTTTGGGGAGGCGGTAAGCAAAGAGCCGGTACATCTCCGGGTTGCCCTGCACGCTCTGGTCGGCCAGATCCATGAGCCGGGCACGGATATCGCCGATGGAGGGCATGGAAAAGGCCTGCCGCAGGGTGGCCGAACTGCCCCCGGAATCGACGGCGGTCATGATGTGGCAGGAGTTATGGGTGTAGCGGATCAGCTCCCTGCTCACTCCCCGCAGGGCGCTGCCGCCGCTGAAGAAGAGCAGCCGCGGCCCCAGCTCGGGAGTGCGCCGGTAGAGTTCCACCCTGACGGGATCCGGCAGGGTTATCTCCCTGCATACCTTGATTTTCATGGGATGTGGCTCGGTTCGTTTGTCAGCGGCTGCGGCATTCGGCAAGGATTTCCAGGCAGGCATCGCAGGCCCGGTTGAAATCGACGCCGCCGCTGATCTCGTACACGCGGGTTTTTGCGAGGCACTCCAGATAGGCCTCCTCGGAATGATCGATCTCCTCTCCGTGCTCCAGCAGGAAGAAGAGGCCGGCGGATTTCATGAAGGCTGGAAGAAGGTCCCGCCGCTGCCGGATATCCACCTCTCGCACCACCGTGGGCGCTGTGCCCCGTTGCCAGTTGAGGACCACCAGACCGGCCATGGTGGCGGCCAGGGTAAAACGGCCGGGGCCGAAGCAGTGGTCAAGGAACACGTCGTACTTGTGCTCCAGGCTCCAGAGCGCCTCCGGGGCGAGGCCGACAAAGCGTTCCCTGTCCTGGGGCGGGATGACCCCGGCCAGATCGGGGTTGTTGAGCGCGGTGCCGGGATTGATGCGGGGAAGCTTGGCCACTCCGTACATGTTGAGCCCAGCCCCATCCTCCCTGAGCAGCACCCGGTCATTGCTGATAAAATCCACGCCACGGCTCATCAGGTGCAGGGCCAGGGTGGACTTGCCCATGCCCGAGAAACCGGCCAGAGCCAGCCCGCAGCCGTGCAGACCGATGCCTGCGGCATGGCCCAGCAGGCACCCTTGCCGGAGTTTCCAACTGATGAACCGGTTGTTGATGAAGTTGATCACTTGATTGGCGTTGGCCAGGCAGGGGCCGATGGCCAGGCTGTCGTCGCCGCCGAAGACGAAGGTCATGCCGGTGAGCCGCTTGCGCACCACGCGGCCATCGGCCAGATCGACAAACTCCTCCTTGATTTTGTTTTTGCCCGGGTCCGGCTCCTTGGTCGTGAAGGTATGGGGAAGACTAGGCTTCGGCGCTTCATGGGCGGTGACCAGCATATCCCAGGTTGGAGCGTCGGAAAGGAAATCGCTGAAGTACTCCCGGAGAGTATCGGTCAGGGCAAGGGAATTGGTCCGCACCCCGATCCGGCAGTCATCAAAGGCGAGAACAAGCTGTCGGTCAGGCGGGAACTCCGAACGGAGGCGCTGCACTATCTCTTGACGTTCCGTGGACTTCCCGTTCATGCTCCAACCCTCCCGCAGACATAGTCCGCATAATGTTTGGCCGCGTCGATTCCGCATGCCTCCTGAATGCCCCGGAAACCCCCGAAGGCGGACACTTCGAAGACCATTGGTCCGTCCGCGCTCTCCACCACGTCGACGCAGGTGAAATCAAGAGCAAAGGGGGCCTGGGCTCTATGCGCCAGGGCGATGATCTCTTCACTGGGCTCGAGGGGCTGATACCTGCCGCCGGAGGCGGTGGTGGTGTTCCATGAGTCGTTGCGGGTGGTGCGGGCGTAGGTGGTGAGATACTGACCGCCCAGGAATACCACGCCCAGGTCGCGGCCGTTCAGCTCGATCTTTTTCTGGATGTACATGATCCGGTGCTCGGCCTTGTATTCCTCGATGACCGCGCAGGTCTCCTTGCCGGGTCGCAGCACGATCATGCCCCGCGCCTTGGTGGAGTAAAGTGGTTTGAATACCGCTTCGCCATACGCAGCCAACGCGTCCAGGGCCACGTCCACATCCTCGGTGATGGTCAACGGCGGCATGGGGATCCCGGCGAGTTGCAGGGTGAGGGTGCAGGTGAGCCGGTCCAGCACCCGGATGATGTTCAGGGGGTTGGAAAAGACCGGCAGCCCCTTTTCGGCCAGAAAACGGAAAACCTCCAACCGGTCAAGCAGGTCCGGGGAGTAGTTTTTGCCGATCTTTTTGATGATCAGGCCGTCCAGGGAATTGAGCTCCACCTCGCCGGAGAGCACCCGGCCCGAGGGCAGATCGAGCCGTACCGCGCCCGGATCCACCAGCAAGCGGAAACCGGTGCGTTCCGCCACCGCATCGGCGAGTTTCTCGGATGACCAGCCGCCGGGAATGCCAACAACGCCTATTTTTTTCAAGGAAAGACCTCTCTGGGAAAACATCAGTAGTACATGATGCCGGAAGGCAGGGAAAAGGTGGGCCATGACTTGTCTTCGTGCGCCAGCACTTTTTCCAGCAGGAAGTGGGAGCGCAGAAACATCTCATGGGCAAAATCGTTGTTCCACTCAAAACGGGTGGAGGTGTAAAAGGAGCGGGCCAAGGCCAGGGCCATGCGGACCTCGAAGGTTTCATCGCCCTGTTCGGCGGCAAACTCGCGCGCCATTTGGTACATGTTCCGGGTGATCCAGTTGAGCCGCTCCCGCAGGTGGGTCTGAAAGACCGGCTGCCTGAAGTTGGAGACGATGAACACCGACACGTCCTGGATGTAGTCCGCTTCGCGGGACCGGTAGAGGTCGATGAGCTGAATGCGCTCCCTGGCGGCGTTGTATAGGATGTTGTTCACATTGAAATCGCCGTGGATGAAGACCGAGAAGGGGGCGGCCAGTTTTTCCTCGATGTGGCGGCACTTGGCAAGCAGCTCGTCGGTGGGGATGACCTCGGAGGAACCGATATCCTGGCGAACCCGGTGGAAGTCGGGATGCACGCTGAGCACGCTGTGCATCCTGGCCATGATCTGCGGAATGAAATTGGCCTTGACCGGGTTTCCTTTTTTTGTCCGATGCCAGATCTCGAGAACCGTGGACTTGAGGGGCGTCCAGACCGTGTGCAATTCGTCGGAGTCGTCCTTGAGGAGGATAGTCTCAAGGGTATGGCCGGGAAGAAACTCCACCAGCAGGGAGGCAGTCTCCTCCGATTCTTGATGGCTGAACAGTCTGGGGGTCAGGCCGGGAAAGATTTCGTTCCAGCGTTCCAGGTTTTTCTTCTCGGTCAGAATTTTCTCCTTGTTCCCCTCCTTGAAAATGCTGCTCTGCGTCTGGGGAGCGAGCAGCGGCTGTTCCTCATGACCCTGGACCTTGCGGATGCGGCAGCCGGAGCGGCTGCCCAGGATGGAGGAAAATTCCACCTCGGCCAGGTTGGAGCGCAGCCCCGACTTGTTGAGGGTTTCCTCCAGGGCCTGGAATTGTTCGATCTTGATCTTTTCGCCCAGGATGGAAAGGAGCAACGCCTCGCCTATATTGAGCAACGAATCTCCCATCCTCTCCAGGTAGCGGAAGATGAAGAGCACGGTGATCAGATTTTCTATCTCCTTGCCGCGGCGAAGCGCTTCCATGATCCTGTCGAAGTTTTCCTTGTAGATGACATCGATCTGATTTTCGGCCCGGCAGATGGCGAGGGCCTTTCCCATGTCGCCGTTTTGCAGCACCGGGAGAACCGCCTGCAGGTGTTCGACCAGGATATCGAATATTCGCTGGTAATCGAAATATTGCAAGATGGCGTGATTGTTGAGGTAGTGGAGCTGGTCCGCGGCGCTGACGCAGAAGTCGCCGATGCGCTCCAGGTTGACGCAGATGGTATGGGTTGCCCGGATGCTGTCCCGTTCGCGTTGGGTGATGGATTTTGCTTCGCTCAAGGTGGTGAAGCAGCAGTTCTCAATCACCGTCTTGAGATTGTCGATGTAGTCGTCCCGGCTGTTGATCTTCTGGAAGGCGGCCACTCCGCCATTTGCCAGGAAATCGAAGGTCTCGTCGAGCTGACGCGCAACCTCGACAACCATGAAGCTGAGATTTTCCTTGAGCGCGGCGGTCAGCATGGTTGCTGCGCCATCACGAGCCGATGCTCATGGCGGATGCGCGCTCGTCCTTGATGACAGGCTTGCACTCCGACCAGGATAATTTTATGGACAGCTTGTTTTGCCCGTCCTTCTTTTTGGCCTGCACCGAGAACTTCATCAGGTCATCCACCCGCATGGCCATCTCCTCGCCGTTGGACTTGAGGATGATGCGCCCCTTCTCGATGGAATCGATCAGGGAGACCAGATAGGTTTTGATGGAATGAGCGTCCTGCAAGGATTCATAGTCAAATTTTTTGGTGGACATATTCATACCTCGAATGGGTTATTGCATCGCAAAAAAAACGCAACAGTTGCGGCTGCCGATCATCCCGCCAGCCTGGCCTTGTACTCTTCCAGCACATCGTGTTTGTCCATGTGCGCCACCACCAGTTTCTTGCGGATGGCCAAATCGCTCCAGGGCGGTTGCACCCCGATCTCCCGGGAAACCTTGAGGTGATCGCGTTCCTGCGGCGGTCTGGTCTTCTCGCTCATATGGGTGTCGTCCCCCATGAAAACCAGCAGCCGTTTTTTCGACGGGCCCGCTTCCCGGTTCTTCCGGTTGAGCACGGAGATGAGAAAATCGGTGTACTCGCGGGACTGGGGATTCCAGACCTCATAGCCGTCCACGTCATAGTCTGCCAGCAGGATAGGCCAGAACTGCTCCGGATGGGGAATGACCACCCCGGCCCCCAGCCCGCGGGCTTCCTCAATGATCTCCGAGGTGCGGTAGAAATACTTGGGGGAGAAGTTCCGTTTGACAATCTCCTTGACCGCCTTCAAAAATGCCTGGGCCCGGTTGATGGCCGTATCGCCGTAATCCGGGCGCAAGGTGTCGAAGAAATCGCGCAACAGTTTGTTCTTGATGCTGTCCTGCGGCACCTGGTCCATGTGGCGATCCAGCAGTTCGTTGAGCTTTCGCACATAGATGCGGACAAAGCCGACCAGCTCCGCATCGGCCCCGGTTTCTCCGGCAGCCTCGTCGAGCCTCTCCTCCACCGGATTGGTGATGGTGTGGATGAAGTCAAAGAGTTGGGAGGCCCGGTAATTGCGGGTATGGGCCAATTGCGCCTTGAGGACTCCGGCCCGGTCAAGCTTGCTTTTCTCGAAGTGAAGCAGCAGTTGCACCTTGCGGTTAAACCCCCGGGAATAGCAATCCACCTCGACCCCGCTGTAATCCCCGTAGCTCATCAGCATGTTGTGCTGGGTGGGGATGATCAGCTCTTCCTTCCGGTTTGGGAAGGTGGCGTTGATTCGCTGCTCGATCAGCTCCATGGGCACGAATTCCGGATGCCAATGGAGGGCCATAACCCCCTTCTGCCGGGGGTAGGTTTTTTCCGGGGTAAGCACCAGTCGGATC
>Ga0351833_1095_pt1 | contig 16873 bp, 9 predicted proteins | sample BONcelHFGM3001C5_FD_206751 | JGI IMG/M metagenome (GOLD analysis project Ga0351833, IMG submission 206751) | Enriched cells from coal bed in the Powder River Basin, Montana, United States - BONCAT cells FGM rep1 HSBNCT.FGM.300.1.C5 ...
CGGCAAGCCCCACAATCCGGCCAATTGGCCGCGCAATCTGGCCCTGGCCGCTTCACCTCGCCATGCCCGCAGTGCATCGCGAGTAATCTGCCATTGGGCCGCCCAAATTTTTGGGCGGTATTTTCGATACAGTTCTGCCGGGTAGTTCTTGGCGATGACCCAGATGCAGTTGCGGCCGCCGTAATAACTGGCGATGACGCCGCCGCCGGTCGCGCTGACTTTGTGATAGATGACAGAGCGGGGGGAATAGATGCACTTCCACCCGCTGGACTGGCCTCGCCAGCCCAGGTCCACATCCTCGCAGAAAGCGAACAGGTCTTCATCAAACAGCCCAATCTCCGCAAGCATTTCACGCCGATAACCGGCTGCGGCTGCGCATGGGCTGAAAACCGGTACTTCCTCGCTGTATGCGGCGTCTTCTTTTTGCCAGACTCCCCGGTTGCCCGGAATACCATCGACGCGATAGTAATCACCCGCCGCATGAAGGGTATCGCGGCGGTCGAACAGAAGGATTTTGCAGGCGATCATACCGGCCTCCGGGTGACGGTTCAGCCCCAGGATCATTTCCTCCAACCAGCGCGGATCGGTCTCGGTGTCATTGTTTAGAAGAGCGATCAATTCTCCACTGGCGGCCTTTATGCCTGCATTCACCCCCCCGGCGAAACCCAGATTACGGCTCAGGGCCACCGCGCGCACTTCCGGATAATTTTGTCCCACAAGGTCTAATGAGCCGTCTTGTGACCCATTATCCACCATGACTACTTCAAAGCGCGTATAGGTCTGCTGTCGCAGAGAGTTCAGGCAGGCCGTAAGATGCCTGGCCCCATTCCAATTGGGGATAATGACAGAAATAAACGGCTCTGACGCATCGCTTTGGCGGCTATGGAAAGCCGCCCTACGCTCAGTTCCATCAGACATGATTGCCACCGGTCAGATATTCACTCAATGCTTCTTGCCAGGGCCGCAGCGTGATACCAAGCGCAGCCCCACAGAAATTGTTCAGTGGGGCATAGAGTGGCGGCGTGGAAGTGCGTTGATATTGTTCAAATGTGATGGGTTGTACAGGGATGTGACCCCGCCCCGATTGCTTCAGAATCTCCACAGCGAAGTCGTATCGAGAACATATCCCCGCATTGGTGAAGTGGTAAATACCAAAAGCGTCAGTCGTCAAAAGCCGAACGATTGCCAGAGCCAGGTCTGGCGCGTAAGTGGGCGAACTGACTTCATCGGTCACAACGGACACTGCCTCCCGTTCATCTGCTGCGCGGATGATTTTCTCGATAAAGTTATTTCCCTGCCGGGCATATAGCCAGGCGGTACGCACGATGTAAAAACGTTGGAGCAGCATCTGCGTATACATCTCTCCCGCCCATTTCGAGCGCCCATAGACATTGGTGGGGTTCGTTCGGTCAAACTCCAGATAAGGCGACGATGCCTTTCCGTCGAACACTTCGTTGGTGCTGATGAACACCATCACAGCACCGACCCGCTGGCAGGCCAAAGCGACATTCTGTGTTCCGAGAGCATTGACGAGATACGCCTTGTCTGGCTCGCGGGCGCACCCATCGACATTTGTGAATGCGGCGGCATGAATCACGAAATCAGGTCTGAAACCAGCGATTGCGTGCCCGATATTGTTTCTATCGGTTATGTCGAACATAGGCACGTCGATCAAGAACAGTTCGTGTTGGACTTCCAACAACTGTTTGAGCGCGGTCCCTAATTGGCCTTTGTATCCGGTTATGGCAATGCGCATTCAACATCCTCCCATGTCTTCATAGCCTTTTCATTAATTCTGAATTATAATACGATCTGTGATAATCACCAGCCTGTATCTTTTCGAGTCGCCTGGCCCCTCGTGGGCGAGGTCGCAAGGCCCTAGACTACATTTGGTCGATAAGGAGATAATCGGCTCATGAAGAAGCGATCCTTCGACGTCGTTCTTCTGTTCATCTTGGTTGTTGCTCGGGTCCGGATTGATACAGTGGTGGGGTTGGTGGCCCCGCGCCCCCAGGAACTCCTGGAAAAGATTCCCTTGCTCCCCGCCAACAGCCTTCGCTTGCTGGCGGACTGGTTGGTCGATCCGTACAGTTTGCTCATCGTCACAGCCACTTTTGCCTGCTTGTTGCTCTACATCGCCCTGGATTGGTTCGGACAGGAATGTGACCGCGAGAGGCTGTATCGGGCGAAGCTGGCTCTCATCTACGTGATCGTGTTCTTGACCATTGTAGTCCAGGCCGGTTTACTCATCACGCTCCGACACTTTCAGGGGCCGGCCAGCTTTACCCACGACGGCGGCGTCATACAAACGGAAGAGGCGACCCGGTATTTGCTCCAGGGAAAGAATCCATACACTGAAGATTACTTCGACACCCCGATGGCCGAATGGGGGGTAGACCTCAAGACGGCCCTCTATCATTTCCCGTATCTCCCCTGGACTTTTATCTCGGCTGTCCCTTTCCAGTTGCTCGCAAACGCTTTGTTTGGCTGGTATGATCAACGTGTCGTTTATCTGTTACTGTTTGTGCTCATGATGTGGTTGGCGCCCAAACTCACGCCAGAGCCAACCGACAAATTGTGCCTTACCATGATCTTGGGGCTGAACCCTATCATGGGGAACGACATCCTCTTCGGCCAGAACGACTCCTTCGTCTTTTTCTGGGTCGCGCTTTTCACTTATGGTTTACTGCGTCATAGATGGTCACTGGCGGGCATCAGCCTCGGCCTGGCCCTTGCCAGCAAACCCACGACCTGGTTTTTGCTCCCGTTTTTCCTGGTCTACCTGTGGAGCCACAACGAAAAGACTGAGAACAAGTTGGCGGCTATGGAAAGCCGCTCTACCAAAGCGATGATCTGCCTCAAAAGGTGTTTACCCGCTGCTCTGGTCTCGGCCATTCTTATACTTCCGTTCGCCCTCTGGGATCCCAGAGCCATGTTCGATGATGTGTGGCGATGGTCCAGCGGCACGATAGAAACGGCCTATCAGATGCGCGGGTGGGGTTTCGCCAACATCGTATTAGCTCTGCAACTGGTGCAGTCGCGATTGGACTATTTCCCTTTTTGGATCCCGGAGGCCATTTTTGGCGTCCCTTTGCTGCTTGCCCTGTTGTGGCGACAATTGCGCAGAGACAACTCCGTCAGCGCCATGCTCTACAGCTATACCTTGTTCTGTTTTACTTTTCTGTTTTTCTCCCGATTCTTGAACGAGAACTACATCGGGTACCTGTTGGCCTGTCTGGCTCTGGGTTATTATGCCGGCTCAGGCGCTGCGTCACCATCGCTGGAGTGTGGGTGATCGCTCCATTCATCTCTCCACCTTGATCAAATATCCGGCCAATAATCTTTTCACCCCTCGGCCTTTGAATGCTACGGTCACTTCTTCGTCCCCTTCGGTCAACCTGCTTTCGACCACCATACCCTCACCAAAAGCGGTGTGGAGCACCGTATCACCGGCCTTAAACCTGGGACTCAAAACTCTGTCCTTCTTCTGTCCATCGTTCGTTTTCGCGGGGTACACCACAGGCATGTTGCGACGTATATACCGTCCGGCATCCATCTCCAGCGAAATCTGCCTGGCCTCTTTTTGCTCCTGCCCTTCGACCAAAGCCTTTGGAATATCCTTCAGAAAACGAGAAGGCTCGCTAAACTCGGCAGAGCCATATTGTGTGCGCTTGAATGTGTGCAGTAAGTAGAGTTGATCCTTGGACCGGGTAATACCCACATAGCACAGCCGGCGCTCCTCCTCGACAGCGTCCATGTCTTCGGTCGAGCGGCTGTGTGGCAGAAGTCCCTCGTTCATGCCCACGATAAACACCACACCGAACTCCAAACCCTTGGCCGCGTGCAGCGTCAACAGCGTGGGCAGATCGTTGCTTTCCGTCAAATTGTCCACATCCGAAACCAGCGATACATCTTCCAGAAAGACTGTTAAGGCAGTCTCCACCGGCAGGTAGGCATATTCCGAGGCGACGTTGCGCAATTCCAGAATATTCTCCCAGCGATCCTCGCCTTCTTCAGTGCCATCTCGAATGTACCGGTCGTAGCCGGAATCGACCAACATCAGGTCTAGCAGTTCGACGACATTCACCTGAGACTTCAGGTCGATCAGCCCATCCATGAACCTCAAGAAATCCAGCAGAGATTTTCGTCCTCTGGTCGTGATGGACGATTCGGAAGGATTTTCCGGCAGCAACCGGATGGCATCGTACATCGAAAGGTTCCGCCGCGCTGCCAGTTCACCCAATCCGGACACCGTGCTATCACCAATAGCGCGAGGTGGCACGTTGATGATCCGCAGGAGGCTGAAGTTATCGCGCGGATTGTGAATGAACCGCAGGTATGCCAGTGTGTCTTTGATTTCTCGCCGCTCATAGAAGCGAGTTGCGCCAACGAGCTTGTACGGGACGCCCCGCGCAATGAACGAATCTTCGATGGCGCGGGACTGCGCGTTGGTGCGATACATGATTGCAATGTCGCCCAGGCGGCAGGACTTGGAACTGGTCAGTCGTTCGATCTCATCGACGACAAAAGCTGCCTCCTCAGTTTCATTGTAAAGCTCTCTGGACACAATCTTCATTCCGCCCACACGGTCGGTGTGCAGCTTTTTCTGGGTCCGTTGCGTGTTTCGACTGATAACCGAATTAGCTACGTCCAAAATAGTTTGGGTCGAGCGATAGTTTTGCTCTAAAAGAATGACTTGAGCTGCGGGGTAGTCCTCGCGAAACCGCTTCACATGCCTGGAATCGGCGCCACGCCAGGAATAGATGGATTGATCTTCGTCGCCTACAACGAACAGGCTGCGGTTTTCTGCGGTCAGGAGCCTAAGCAGTTCGTATTGCGCCGCGTTGGTATCCTGGAATTCATCGACCAGGATATGAAGGTACCGTTGCTGGTATTTGTTCAGAACGTCCGGATGCTGGCGGAGCAAAAGGGCCGTCTTCATGAGCAGGTCGTCGAAATCCAGGGCGCCGTTCGCCGCCAACAAATCCTCGTAACGCTGATAGAGTCGCCCGGCAACCTCGTGCCAATAACTCTTCGCCTCATACTGTCCAGGCGTGATGAGTTCGCTCTTGGCCTGAGAGATGGACGACAGCACGGCATTGGGCGCAAATCGCTTTTCGTCCAGATTGAGATCCTTGAGCGCCTGCTTGACCAGGCGGAGCTGGTCGTCCCGGTCGTATATGTTGAAATTAGCCGGCAAGCCCATGCTCTGTCCATCCCGTCTCAGTATCCGGGCGCAATTGGCGTGGAACGTGCCAATCGCCAGTTGATTGACCTGGTCTCCAATCAGAATTTTCAGCCTGTCCCGCATCTCCCGCGCGGCCTTGTTCGTAAAGGTCACGGCCATGATCCGATAAGCGGGGACCTTATACTGGTGGACCAACACAGCTACACGGTGAGTCAAAACGCGAGTTTTGCCGCTACCAGGTCCGGCTATCACCAAAACTGGACCTTCTGGAACCTCTATTGCTCTGCGCTGAGCCTCATTCAGCCCGGCCAGCAACTTTTCGTATGTGTCGTTCTTCTGGAAATCGGTTGGATCATTCATTACAGCGCTTTCCTTTTGATTCGTTAATTTTCGATGATTTTTGACGTTTCAAACACATGTCACGTATAATTCCGGTCAAATCAATGTGTGCTGAGGAGGGCAAGCGTATGGAATTGGCCGAAATCATCAAATTGGCTCGCGGTCAAGAAGAAGTCGATCTCCTGCTAAAAAATGTCAATCTGGTCAATGTCTTTTCCGGCGACATTCACGAAACGAACATCGCCATTGCCGGGTCCAAAATAGTGGGTTTCGGCGAGCACGATGCCCGCAAAGTCATCGACCTGGATGGGCATTACGTTGCTCCGGGCTTCATCGATGGACACGTTCACATCGAAAGCTCGATGGTCACCGTTTCACAGTTTGCGCGGGCAGTAGTCCCCCAAGGGACCACTGCGGTCATCATCGATCCCCACGAGATTGCCAACGTGCTCGGCCTCGATGGCATCCGCTACATGCTGGAATCCAGCAAATACAACCCTCTCAGTGTTTACGTCATGCTGCCGAGTTGCGTGCCCTCAACACACATGGAAACGGCCGGCTCTGAACTCCTGTGGTACGATCTCACCGTCCTCGCCAACAACCCCTGGGTTTTGGGGTTGGGAGAAATGATGAATTACCCCGGAGTGCTTGCTCTGGATTCCGACGTGTTGGATAAGTTGCGCGCATTTGCCGGACACCGAATCGACGGACATGCGCCGGGATTGTCCGGCCGTGATCTATCTGCGTACATTGCAGCCGGTATACGCTCGGATCACGAATGTACGACCTCGCAGGAAGCGCAGGAAAAATTGCGTCAGGGCATGTGGATCATGATCCGAGAATCATCACCAGCCCATAACCTGACCGAATTACTGCCCTTTGTTACGCCGGAAAATTCCCGTCATTGCATGTTCGTTACCGATGACCGCCACCCGGCAGACCTGATGGACGAAGGTCATATCAATTATTTGATTAAAAAGGCGATTTCTTTAGGACTTCCTCCTGTTACTGCTATCCAAATGGCTACGCTCAACACGGCCCAATACTTCAGGCTGAGAGAAAAGGGCGCTATCATCCCAGGCTTTAGCGCAGACCTGACCGTCTTCGACGATTTTGAAGACCTAAACATCCTGCAAGTCTATCGAGACGGCCAACTCGTAGCCGAAAATGGCAAACTGGTTTTCGTTCCGCCTGTGAAACGCGCGACACCAATCCGCGGATCGATCAACGTCAACTGGGAAAGCATCGATTTGAGAATACCCGCCGAATCCAATCGGCTCAAAGTAATCGGCCTCATCCCACAACAGCTCATCACAGAACAACTCATCGAAGAGCCCAAACTCGAAAACGGGCTGGCAGTCGCCGATACTGCGCGAGACATCCTCAAGATCGCCGTGATCGAAAGACACCTGGGCTCAGGCAACCTGGGCAAGGGTTTCATCCAGGGCTTCGGGTTGAAGCGCGGCGCGATAGCTTCGTCAGTCGCCCATGATTCCCACAACATCGTCGTCATCGGGACGAATGATCTGGATATGATGATGGCTATCAAAGAAATCGCCATGATGCGCGGCGGCATTTGCGTCGTCGATGGCGGACAGATCATTGGCCGCCTGCCTTTGCCCATCGCCGGATTGATGTCCGACCGGCCTCTGGAGCAGGTTCGCGGCAATCTAACCCAGTTGATGGAAGCCGCGAATCAGATCGGCTCGAAGGTAGAGGACCCGTTCATGTCGATGAGCTTTATGGCCCTGCCTGTTATTCCCAGGCTGAAGCTCACCGATATGGGACTGGTGGACACCACACAATTTGCCATAGTGCCTCTGTTCGAATAGCACGCCACCCTGAGCAGCGCAAGGGGCCTGAGGTTCTTCGCTACCGCTCAGAATGACAAGCAAGGTATGTGCGTGTCCGTGCGCGTTGTTTGAAGCCGCGAGGCAGGCCGATAGGATACCCTACCATCTTGGCAAGGTCTCCCCAGACACGGATCACCGGAACCCAGAGATGAGCGACCACTTTGTCGCGAAAAGACAGGCCGGCAACCATCCGACCGAGCCGTGAATAAGGGTGGCGGAGGTATGCAGCCATTCCCAGGACGAGCAAGCCCCACCACCACAAACCGCCTAACAAGCCCAGCGCAATCAAGAGCGGAGCAGCGACCAGGTAGGTCCCATACCGGATCAGATGCCGCCTGGTCCAGAGCAACCCCTCGCCGTCACCCATTGCGTAATTCCGATATTGGCGCCAAAACGCGCTCAAGCTGGTTCTCGGCCTGAACCGCACCACCGCCTTCGGAACGAAAACGAACCGATATCCCCGATTCTTCAGGGCCATGTCGAACAACAGGTCTTCCGAGAAGTTCATCCACGCCGGGTAGCCGCCCACCTCCTGCCAGGCAAGTCGCCGAAAAGCGACCGAACGGCTCGAAGGGAGAAAACGCTGCGGGTCAATCTCCTCCACTGTCGGCAACACCGTCGCTCCCATCGCCACTTCAAACACGGATTGAGGATCAGGCGTGAAGAAGCCGCAGACCACGTCGGGGGCATCGTGATCTACCTCAAAAGGCTCAACCAGATGTTTCAGCCAATCCGGCCCAAATCGGACGCCGGCATCGGTAGAAACGATCACCTCGCCCGTTGCTGTCTGGATGGCAAGGTTGCGCCCTTCTGAAATGTTCGAGCCGGGCGCCTCCAGAACGCGAAGGGGCGAACCGGGCCCAAGCGCATACTCCCGCAATATGGCAGCAGTATCGTCGGTAGACCCACCATCGACGATCACAATCTCGTCTGGCCGTCTCGTCTGCGACATCAACGAGTCAAGCAGGCGACGAATAGACCCTGATTCATTTTTCACTGTAACAATGACGGTGGCTTTCATTCGATCAACTCGATTTTACCTTGTGTTCATATTAAGAAATGGTACTTTAATTAACCATTTGACACTTTCTGTACTTATTGATATACTCTAAGTAGAGTTCAATGATACCCTATTTCCTGCCTAAAGCAAAGGGAGATTTGCTATGAGAAGCAGGCATTGGAGTCTGCTGGTTGTACTGGCTCTTCTTAACTATATCGTGCTCGTCTCCCTGTTCAGTGTTGTCTCGGAAGAGTTCAGCGTGAGCAGTGGTGCCTTGCCCACCAGAACTCCCTGGGCAACTTTCACTGCCACTCTCATGCCTATTCCTACCCCTATGTCCACACCGACCGCAACTCGTGTCGTTGTGATGCTTCCTACGCCCTACTCGCACCTGGCAACCGGGCGACTGATGCACGTCGTGCAGCCGGGAGAAAATCTGCCTTCTATCGCCCAGCGCTATGGAGTCTCTGCTGACGCCATCTTGCTCCTGAATGGCATGATCGATCCGAATATCATGCGTTGGGGACAGCCTTTGATCATCCCCAGCATGTACGACACCGTCCCGACGTGGACGCCCATCTCTACCGATACGCCTGTCCCGATTCCCACTAACACCAACAGGCCACGCCCACCTACAGCAACACCTACCGACACTGTGCCCGCTGAGACGCCAACACCCAGAGAAAAACAATTCACAGGAGAAATCGTTGCCTGGCATCCCAATTGCGGCGCGACGGGCGTTCACCGTCCGAGCAAGATTTTCGACATCGACGGGCAGCCGCTCAACGGGCTGCGCGTCCGGATATGGTACGAGAACTCCTACGAAGCCTTCTCGCTGGTGGCGGGCGTCGGCGGTGACTATGGTCCGGGTGAGTATGACATCGCCATGAGATCCGGCGAAGCTGGAAAGTTCAAAATCGCCGTCTGGGACTGGCAGACAAGCCCTGGAGTATTCGCCAGAGTCGACTCCGAAGTGCTGGATGTCGAGTTTGATTACGACTGGCAAGAATGTCAACCCGACCGCAGCGGGCATCAATCGGCCGTCATCAATTGGCAGCGGCACTGGTAGACACAACAGCCGATTACTCGATCTGCAAAGTCCCCAGAGGGAACGAGTGAATGGTCGCGCCCATTTTGAGCCGGGCCTCCAGGTTATATGCGCCTGCAGTGAGATCCCAGCCCAACTGGATATCGTGCTGTTCCCGGATGATCTCCCCCACCAGCCAGGTGGACGAAGGAGCTGCCGTTCCTCCAAGAGGCAGGGGTTTTTCCAAATGAACCTGCCCCTTTCGATCTACCAGGCGAATCGACATGTCCAGCCCGGGCAGCACCTGCTTGGCCTGCCAATAAAAATTCAGATGGATCACATCACCGGGCCGCCACCTCTGCTCCGAGTCATGCTCATGTCCCAGGCGATAGAGGTCGTATCCGAGCAGCGTCAGAGCGCCCAATTCCTCACGCGCCAGATGCTGAATGTCGAACGCATCCAGCGGCAGCGGAGCTTCCGGGGGTCGCACATCGATGGGAGGCAACAGCACCCGGTCCATCCCAACATCTGCGCCTTTTGTGACGTTAAGGCGTTGGCCGTTATCTATCCCGTACATACCCAGTTCCAGGACGTATTTCCCGGAAGGGGTGCCGGGACGGATCAGGATGCCGTAATTGTCGGTGACCGTCTCCCCCGGTTTCCAGGTGGACGTCAGGCGCGCGCCGCCGCCCGGTTCCGAGTCGCGCTGTCCGATGATGTGATTTTCGGCGTCCAGCAGGTGGATGAACACGCTGTATCGTTCTTGAACCGGGTTGAGAGCCTGCCAAAACAGCGTAACCTGCAATACATCGCCCACCCGCACGACGTCACTTTGCAGAGTGTAGCCCAAAAGCGCGACCTGTTCACCCAGCATCACCTCGAGCGGATTCCGGATTTGCGTCGACGCAAGCGCCTGTGGCAGAGAATAGATGACCAGCCGCACATTCCCACGCCAACTGTCCAATGCTTTGTAAGCGTGCGTATCCAACCAGCCCTCGATGACCCGCTCCGGGTCACTTTCACCCGTAGCCCAGAACAAGGCGTACAGCCGGTCATGTCGCGCGGCGATCTGTTCCAGTTCTTCGACGGTACGTTCCACATTGAGTGGACGATGGCGCGGAAGCGGATAGATTGGCGATTTGCCCTCATAATAGTATTTGAATACATCTTCCTGTCCGGCTGCATTGAGCAGAATCGCGCTGCCTGGCTTCTCTACCGCCCTGATATACCCGGCCATGCCCCGATAATCGTCCCGCGCATAACGCGGGTTGAAATAGTAATCGTTCAGTGAGGGCGCGATACCCATCAAAAGATACACCATGCAGGTCACACTCCAAACCACCGATACCCGCCGACACCACACCGTCTGTTTCAGCCAGGGTCCCAGGATGCCCCGAGCCAGCGCAATGCTGAAAGCCGCGCTGCCAACCAGGAAAAACTTGGGACGATAGGCCGGCCTCAGAAGCGAAAGGCCGTACATCATGAAGATTGGAAAGAGAGCGTAACACACTACCAGCACATACGCGACGATGCGGTACGACTTGCTGCGTTTCGCCGGCGCAGATAGATTGATAGGAAGCAGCCCGACCAGGAAGATGAGGGCAAACCCAAGCACGGTCAAACGCGCCGCCTGCGCGTCCACCGACTCCCCAACGGCAAACAGGCGGAAGGCTTCCTGCAAGATAAAGTCCAGGCTATGCGACTCGCTGATCGAGGGCCAGGTGGACAATTGGCGATAGCCGAGCGGCAACCAGGGCAGATAGATCGCCACGGCCAACATCTGTGCGCCAGCCCAGCGCAGTCCGCGGAGCCACCATCTCCCCTTACGCCAGGTAAGCAAGAGCCACAGGCCATACACCGCGTTTTCCATCACCAGCACGATGGGGTAGGAATAGTGCAGCCACAAGCCCATTCCGTTAGCCGCCGCATACAGGCCGGCCCACAACCACAATTCTTTGGAGGCTGTGCGGGTTGTCACTTGGATCTGTCCGTAGAGCAGGTTTCCATACCTGCCAGGTGATTGGCGGTTATCGAAAGCCGCCCTACTCTCTGTTTGGACCACGTCCTCCTGCTCCATGAAACGGACGAAGGCATACACAGCCACCGCGCCGACCATCGCCAACGGCATGTACATCCGCGCTTCCTGAGAGTAGTACACCTGAAAAGGAGCGATGGCCGAAAACGCGGCGGACAAAAGGCCCACGCGCCAATCGAACAACCGGCTGCCCAGCATGTATGTCAAGCCCACCAGGATGATTCCACACAGGGCCGACAACGACCGGACGCCGGCTTCGGTCGTTCCAAAGATCTGAATCCACACTTTGAGCGCGAGGTGGTACAACGGCGGGTGAATCTCGTTCGAGATGTCGTAGAGCAAGCGCGGCGCGGGCTTCAGCGCCGTGACCAGGCTGGACATCTCGTCAGCCCACAGGCTCTGAGAGCCGAGAAGATACAACCGCAGAAAGGCTGCCAGAACCAGGACGAGCGCCAGCAGGACCCACACGGGATAGCTCGTTCTGCCCTTGCGCGTTCCGGCGTTCATGTTCACCGCCAACCTCTGCTGTAATCGTTGATGGACACGGATGAGTCCACTACAAAAACACATTTTAACGCAATGGCGCAAGGGGCTTGGGTCATCGTTGGCGTCCTGGTGTTGAGCGCGCTTCTTCCTTCAGCGCATCGTAAAGCGGCATCGGGGTGAAATCCGGCTCGACCATGCGGAAGTAGTACATCGGCTGGTCCTTTTCCAAATCGGTGGCCCGCTTGAAGAACCATACGTTCATCACGCCCATCCACGGCCACTCCGCCCGCGCGCGGCGGAAGGCCTCGACCGCATACTGGGCCTGCTGCTGCAACGTGACCCGCCCGAACATCGGATAGGCCGGATGGTCGGCGGGGATGGCGTTCCAGTTCATCTCCGTCATCCAGATGGGCTTGCGCTCGTCGCCATTCTTGACCATGATGTCACGGGTGTACTGCGGGCGGGAGAAGTTCAGCACGCGGGGCCGCATCCGCCGGTCGGTCGGGCCGGACCACAGTCCGTAGCCCTGCACGGCCATGATGTCGAAATAATCGCCGGCCCCGGCGTCGTACATGCGCTGCAAGAACACGAATTCGTTGAGGCCATGCGGGTATCCGTCCATTTCGATGGTTGCCGCCAGGGAGCCGCAGAGGATGAAAGCGCCTGGGTCGGCTTCTTTGATACGGGTATGCCCGACTTTGAGCAGCTCAGTGTAGCGCTCCGGATCCACCGGATACTCGCCCCATTCGGGGTAGATGTTCGGCTCGTTCCAGATCTGATAATAGTCGATGCGGTCTTTGTAGCGGCTGGCGAACGTATACACGAAGTCGCCGTAATCCTCGAAACGGTCCGGCGGCGCGAGCGAGCCTTTCTCGTTGCCGGCGGCCCTGGACCAGGCGGGCGGGTTGCTCAGGCGGGCGATGACGTTCAGGCCGTACCGGTTCGCCAGTTCGACGATGTTATCGTATTTGTCCCAGGCGGAGCGATACGGCTCGTGGCGGCGGTCCTCGAAATCGCCCTTACCGTGAATCTCGATGTCCTCCCAGGGAAACTCCTGGCGAATCCAGCCGAAGCCGGCCTCGTTGAGCATCTGGCAGATGCGCTCCCGCTTGGCCGGCTCGACTTCCTGTTCCATGAACGTGTTCGCGCCGAACGGATTTTGGACGGCGGGCGCGACGGGGACATCATCCCGCGTTTCCGGCATAGCGCGAAGCTGCCCGGCGGCGAGGTTCCACAGCGCGACGGCCTGCGGCAGAGCTTCTTCCTCACCCGTCCAGGCAAGCAAATCGTCGGGTATCACCGTGAGCCAGGCGAAAAAAATCAGTCCCAGCAGGACTGCCAAGCCAACAACGCCGATTAGCCATCCGCCTGGCCGAAACAATCGCGGACGTTTCAAAAGATACGTTCTCCCATTCCTTGCAGTTCGCCTTCAACGTAAGGTTGCCGGGGCGCAGGTCTTTCTTTGCGACTTGGCAGCTTTGCGCCCTTGTGTTTCATTACTTGAACACTCAGGGATTATACCGCAGGTTGGGGCGGAGAACAAACAGGAAGAAGCTACAACCGAGGTGTCCCGGACGCGGGCAGGCCATACATCTCCAGCAGGTTGCTACGGATACCCCAGATGGTCGGGTTGTCCAGCACGGTTTGGAGGGCATGTCTCTGAGCCATCGTCAGGGCGGCGGTGCTGATCTCCCATTCCGCCCGAGGGTAGATTCGTTCTTCCACGCCATCGGCGGAGACAGGATGTACCATGTCATAATAGATTGTATCTTCATCCGCTTCTGGCGCGATGCTATGCCTCACTATTCTGCTTTTCTCAAGAAATACCGTGTCCAGCAGAAGGACCGCCAAGTGGTGAGCATGATCTGGCACGGTCGTCCTCTCCAGCATGTGGGTCAGGATTGGAATGCGACGCTCTGCGCCGATGCAGGCCAGTGCGGCGCAAACCCCTTCGATGACGGTGTCCTCCAGGTAGTTAGCTTGGCCTTCCTCGCCCTTCGATGCAGGGTAGAGGCCATCTGGGGTGGCAACAACCTGTTCCAGTATCTCGATGGCCTCGGCCGCGGTTTCATCCCCGGCGACCTGGGCCAACGCTATAGCAGCCGCAAAACGCACTATTCGACTCTCCTGTGATCGCACCAGTCTCTCCAGCCACTCGACGTAAGACGTTCTCTCGTCAGTCGTCAGCGCCTTTGCTAAATAGATCCCCAAATTTCGGAGCAGCCTGGCTTTAACGCTGGCCTCCGGCTCAGACTCAACCTGGGCGACGAAAGCCGGAAGGATGTGCGCGGCTTGTTCCGGGAATGCGCAGAGAAGCGCGGAGGCAATCTCCCGGACGTCAGGATCTGGGTGATGGAGACAGGCCAGGTATGTACTGAGTCCCTTGCCCACAGCCTCGCGCGCCTGGCGGGCATAGAGCCCGGCTTGTTCGATCTCAGCCTGAAAGTCGCGCCCTTGTCGGGCCAGCACGGGTTCCATCCAGATGTGACGTTCAGAGAGCCATGGGTTTCCAGTGGCAATTGCCTGGAGAAAAGCCAGAAGCCCCAGTTTATCTGGCGCGGCTTCCGAATTGAGCAGTTGGATGATAAAGGGGACAGCATAACTGGTCGCCTGGTAAACATCGCCCTGATGCCAGAGGTTGCCGTACAATTCCTGCCAGGCATCGTCCCGTACCGTCTCGTCGTCCGATAGCAGCAGACGCAGCAAGTCGGGCACATCATTGGCAGGGCCGTATGCGTGTTGCAAACCATGCCAATCGATATCTTCCAGGCCAGCCAATAGTTCTTTTTTCTCCGAAGAAAGCATTGCCAGCGACTGTTCCCGCTTCTCCGAACGCGACAGGCTTGGAGCTTCTTGACTGATGGTCTCCTCGCCTAGCCTGGCTTTCATCTGATTGTAAGAGTGACGGCCTGCAATCACGAAGGGGTCATCAGGTCCTAAGGCATCCTCCATCGACTGCAAGATATATTCCTGCAAAGGGAGCGCCGCGGCAAAGCCGTATTCATAGGTATAGCGGGACCACAATTCCGATAGGGCGAGCGCGGTCGTTGGGTGTGTTGGTCCCAATACCTGAATGTGGATATTGGCGACCCGTTGTATGAGAGGGAGAACAGCGCTATACTGGCCCTGTTCGTGTTTGGCTCTGGCCAGTTTCTTGAGTAAATCGACGTGGTCCAGGTGATGCTCACCCAATACCCGTTCCTGAAGGCTCAACGCCTCTTCCAGCCGGGATGCAGCCGCAGTATAGTCGCCGCGCTTGTAGAGTGCATCGGCCTGCTGCGCCAGGTCATGGACTGTCTCAAGGTCGGCGTGACCGGCGGCGGAGAGCGGCGCGCGCGCCAGCTCGATTTCCAATTTTGTCACCAGATGGTGTAGTTGCTCGGCGGCCTTGTCCGGGTCCAAGTGTGTGCCCGGCATTCCTGCGACAGCGAGAGCGGGTTTCCCGCCTGCTGCCTCCAGGGATGCCAGACAGGGATAAAACGCTATCCCGGCCAGCAGCGCGCTTTCGTCCCCCTGCTCGTGGAGGTCGTTCAACGCCGCCACCAGCTTGCTCAGACATCTCACTGTTTCAGGGTGCCGGGCGCCCCAGGCCCGCTCTCGGATGATCAACGCCCGTTCGAGCAGCGGACGGGCGACAGAATGGTTGCCCTGTCCACTGTGCACATCCGCCAAGTTGACCAACATGAAAGAAATCCGCCAGCTCTCCGCGCCGTAGATTCGCTCATGCACCATCAGCGACCGCTCCAACAAGGGGAGTGCTGCATCGTAGTCCTTCATATCAGCCAGCAGAGCCGCCAAGTTGTTCAGAACCAGAGCTGTGGTCGGGTGTTCTGGCCCCAGCAGCCGCTCATCGATGGACAATGCTCGCTCGTACACACGGCGCGACTGGGCGCGGGTGTCCCGCTTGGCCGCCCAGAAGAGCCCCAAGCCATTGAGCACCCTGGCGGTTATGCGGTGATACTCACCGAGGCCTCGCTCGCAGAGCGACAAGGCTTGTATCAACAACCGTTCCGCCTCGGTCCGGTTGCCCTGACGCGCCAGCATCAGGGCCAGGAGAGCCATGCTTTCCAGTGTGTCCGGGTGTTTTGCGCCGAGCGTTCGCTGCCGCAGCTTGAAGGCCTGGTCGAGCAGAGCCGTACCCTCTTTGAAATCACCCTGATCGAACCTGAGCTCGCCGAGCGTATGCAGGCTTCCGGCGGTGTCAGGGTGTTCGTGCCCGATCACTTGCTTCTGGATAGACAGGGCCCGTTCCAGCAGCGACCGGGCCTGGGCTTCGTCGCCCAGTTTCATCAGAACTTGCCCCAGGCCATGCAAACATCGAGCGGTATCGGGATGCACCTCGCCAAGAACCCGCTCGTAGACAGTCAGTGCCTGCTCGTAGAGCGGACGCGCAGCGGCATAATCGACCTGCTCATAAAGCCGGGCTGCCTGTTGGCATAAGTCGCGGGCCAGGTCTGTATTCTTTTCGGTAGACAGCAGACTATCTTCTGGCATAACACATCACCACGCTGACATCATTTCACCACACCTCTGCCCCCACAGCCAGTCCCGTGTCGACCTCACCGTGTAGATTCGCTCCCTTGCTCCGGACAGAAGCTGTTCAAGCTTGGCCTTGACAATGAAGCCCTCGTTACAGCATTCGTTTGACTTCATTGAAATAGCCGCGAAATTCTGAAGGTGAGATGTCAAACTCAAGCACATTGGGCAACATGGTTTCGAACAGCGTCTCCAAAGTGCGAAATTCTATCAGGCTATTCTTTAACATGAACACGACATCTTCCAGGTCGACTTCAAATCCTCGGGCTATTTTGCTCAAAGCTATACTGTATAAGTCAAAGGCATACACCATCAGTTGATTATACTGTCCGATCAATTGCCGTCGCTGGTAGGCTTGCGGTGGTAACGGAATGAATTCATTCAACGGCACCGGCTCCAGGTCTAGGTG
>Ga0351833_1097_pt1 | contig 16826 bp, 14 predicted proteins | sample BONcelHFGM3001C5_FD_206751 | JGI IMG/M metagenome (GOLD analysis project Ga0351833, IMG submission 206751) | Enriched cells from coal bed in the Powder River Basin, Montana, United States - BONCAT cells FGM rep1 HSBNCT.FGM.300.1.C5 ...
TTTCGTAAAATCGGCTGGGAGCTTACTCTGTCATACGTGATGGTCATCGTTTTCTCGGTGGCCATCCTGGGTATTTTCCTGCTTAATTTCGTGGAAGGCTATTTCACGGGGAACGCCCGGCAGGATCTTTACCGCCAGGCCCAGCTTGTGGCCGAGGGCTGGCCCCGCAACGTCAGCCTGCGGGAGCCTGCCCCCAACGAGATAAGATTTTTCTGGGGCATGGTGGAGCGCCTGTCCCACCAGACCGGCTCCCGCATAAGGATACTGAGCGACAGGGGCGCACCCGTTTACGACACGGGGGGGGAGATGGAGCCGGACGTCCCCATCCTGCCCGAGGTGAAATCAGCCCTTTCCGGCACGGCAATGGCCGGCGGCAGCAAGGCAAGCCTTGCCCAGGCGTATCCCATATTCGAAAAAGGCCCCTCCGGCGACGGCAGGGCGGTTATCGGGGTCGTCTATGTCAGCCGCTCCCGGATATACCTAAGCCAGATCCTCTCCCACGTGCGGAGCCAGTTTTACCTGGGCTTCTCCATCTCGATGCTCCTCTCCCTGCTGCTGGCCCTCTTCTTTTCCCATTACATCACAAAGCCCATCGTGGAAATCACCCGGGAGGCCGACAACATAGCCCAGGGACGCCTGGACAAGCGGGTGAGGGCGGGCTCCAGGAACGAGATTGGGGTGCTGTCCAGCAAGTTCAACATGATGGCCGACGCCCTGCAGAAGACCCTCAACGAGCTGACCGAGGAGAAGAACAAGCTCTCAGTCATCTTAAAGGAGATGGCCGGCGGCGTCCTGGTGATAGAGTCGGGGGGCGGGATAGTGATGGTCAACAAGATTGCCTACAGGATCCTGGGCATCCGCCAGGAGGATATCCTGGGCAGGAACGTCAACACGGTGCTTCCAGGGCATCCCCTCCTGCGCCTGCTGGAGGACTCGGACTTCTCCCGGGAAGCCCACGGTGCCCTGGAGGATCTGCCCGACGGCACGGCAGTTGACGCCCACGTTACCCCCCTCTTCACCGACGAGGGAAAACCCCTGGGGGTAGTGGTGATATTAAACGACGTAACCCAGTTCCGCCGCCTGGATCGCATGAAGACGGAGTTCGTTTCCAACGTGTCCCACGAGCTGAAGACTCCCCTGGCTTCCATCAAGGGGCTGGCCGAGCTGCTGCTGGACGGAGCGCTGAAGGAGGAAAAGGCATCGGAATTCCTGGAGTCGATCAACCGGGAGGTGGACAGGCTCACCCGGCTGGTGAAGGATCTGCTGGACCTGTCCAAGATGGAATCGGGCATGCTCCGGCTGGAGATTCACCCCCTGAACATATGCGACATCATACAGCAGGTGATGATGCGCCTCACCCCCCAGGCGGGCAGGAAAAACGTGGAGATTACCACATCCTTCGGCTGCACATTCCCGGTGCTGGCCGACATGGACAGGATTCAGCAGGTGATAATCAACCTGCTGGACAATGCCATCCGCTATACCCCGCCGGGTGAGAAGATAATCGTCAGAACCACGGAGAAGGAAGGCAGATGCCTGGTGGAGGTAAGCGACACGGGGCCGGGCATTTCCGTCGAGAACCTGGAGCGGGTGTTTGACCGCTTCTTCCGGGTTGACCGGGCCAGGAGCCGGGGAGGCGGGGGGTTTGGACTGGGCCTTGCCATTACAAAGCAGATCGTGGAAAATCACGGCGGCAGCATCGGGGTCAGCTCCACCCCGCCCAGGGGCACCACTTTTTACTTTACGCTGCCCCTGGCGGGGGAGTAGGCCCGGCCAATCAAAAAACCCCGGCGTGCCGGGGCTTTTGTGGTTAAGGCAAATGCCGGGGCCTGCCGTTACATCCTGTCCAGCAGCTCGTTCAGGAGCTTCCTGGCGTAATCCACATGCCAGGCGGTCTGGTCGGTGGCGCTCTTTATAATCTTCTTGTATTCGTTGACGGCTTCGTTATAGCACCGCATGGCTTCAAGGGTCTGGCCCTTGCCCACGTAGTTCAGCTCGAAGCCGGGGTCGGCCTTGATGCCTGCGCTGAACTCCTGCAGTGCCTTGTCCAGCTTGCCCTGGTGGTAAAAGGAATATCCCTTGTTGTAGCAGGCGGTGGCGTATTGCCCCTTGGCAATGTAAGCCTCGCCCCGGTTAAAGTATGCATCCGAGTGGGTCATGCACAGCTCGATGGCCCTGGTGAAGTGCCTGATGGCCTCGTCGTATTCAGAAGTGCGGTTGTATGCCTCTCCCAGCCAGTTCCAGGCGTCGGCCATCTTTGGCTCATAGCGCAGGATTTCCCGGAAATCCTTCTGGGCCAGGTCGGGGTGCCCCAGGGCAATGTTGCAGAAGGCTCTTTCCTTGAGGGCATCAATGTATCTCGGCTTCAGGTCGATGGCCCTGCTGAGATCCTTGACGGCCTGGGTGTGATTGCCCTTGCGCCGGTGGGCTACTCCCCGGAAATAAAAGGCGGCATAGTTGGACGGGTCTTCTTCAATTTTTCTGGTGCAGTCTTCCACGGCCTGATCGTAATCGATTACCTTGTCGGCCGAGGCATCGCCGCCCCTGCCGGAGATTTTTTTGCCGGGAGGAGGTAATGGCATGTGTTTCACCCCGCATTAGAATTTATTGGTGTCTTGCCGGCCATCGGCCCATACGAAAATATTTGATGATTATCCCCTTTTTCCCTCCACCGCAAAGTGCGACTTTCTGAAAAAAAGGACGTGGGGCTCGGCCACGAAGGGTAACAGGAATTTGCGGGCCTCGTCCTTCCTCTTGAATTCTTCCGTCAGGCGGGCGGCCTCCGGCGCCTGCAGCCCCTCCCGGGTGGTGAAGGGGAAACTGAGCTGCAGGTCGCCCATGCCTTCCTTGCCTATCCCGCCCAGGGCGAACCGCTCCGGCTGGCGCTCCACGGTGGAGCCCCGGGTGAGGGTGAACGTCCCGCCTGCAATAACGTCGATGTGATCCCGGTTCTCAATCAGGTATTTCAGGGTCAGCCTGGCTTCGTGCCGCCTCTCGCCGGGAAAGCCCAGAAAGAAAAACACCCACGTAATTATCCCTTCCCCGTCTGCCGCTTTTATTATGCCGGCGGCCTCGCCCGGGTCGATTCCCTTGTTCATCAGCTCCAGTATCCTGAGGCAGGCCGACTCCAGCCCAAACAGGAGCAGGCGGCAGCCCCCCCGGTGAAGAGTCCTGAAGTATGGCGCATCCAGGCCCCTCTCCAGGCGGATCTCCCCTCCCCATCGGAAACCCCTGCCGGCGAGCCTCTCTGCCAGCTTTCCTGCCAGGGCGGGGGGGAGGCAGTCGTCCACGAAGTAGAAATTTTTGCAGCCATGCGCCTGCTCCATCGTCTCCATCTCTTCTGCTATGGCTTCCGGGCTTCTCTGCCGGAATGGGGTGCCCGGGCCGTGGTGGGTGCAGAAGGTGCAGCGGCCCCAGTAGCATCCCCTGGAGGCGGATATGGGCAGGTATGGGCCGGGGGAATAGTAGAGGGAGAGGGGCAACCCGTCGTAGCAGGGAAGGGGAAGGCTGGCGAGGGGAGTTGGCGGCGGCGGGGGGTTCTGCCGGATATTCTCCCTCTCCCGGCAGATGATGCCGGGGACTTCCTGCAGGCTGCCTGTCTGCAAACCCTGGCAGAGGGCCAGGAGGGGAGCCTCCCCTTCAAATGGAACGAAGGTATCGGCAAAAGGGAACAGGCCGGGGCACCCGGCCATCTGGCCCGACAGGCGGGAAACCAGGCTTCCCCCCATGCATACGTGGATGGACGGCATCCTCTCTTTCACAAGCCGGGCCAGGGTGAAGGCAGGGATCAGCTGGGAGGGCCAGCTGATGGAGATCCCCAGCATGCCGGGGGCGATGCGGGCAATCTCTTCTGCCTTTTCCCGCAGGAAGGGGATGAGAAAGTTCCTCTCTTCGTCCCGGGCGGCAAGAATGATGTCGCTGGAAAAATTCTCCCTGTACGGGGGCATCCTGAGATGCTTCAGTCCCCAGCGCCTTCCCGACACTGCCCCCAGGCAGTTCTCTATCGTCAGGATGTCCTGCCAGTATGCATCCGGCTCCAGGAATTCCCCCGCCTGGCGTATTCTTTGCCGTGCTTTTTGGGATTGGGCCGCGGTGATGGGGGAGATTCCGGCGGCAGCAAGGCTATCGGGGCAAAGGAATGACTCGTATGCCTCTATGTTGTAATCCCTCTGAATGACGTCGTGCCCGTCCCGTTTCAGGACGGCGGTGAGAATGGCCGTGGCGGGGTGGGGGAGGAAAGGCTGCCCCTGGGGCGGGAAAATCAGCATTATCTTCACTGGGGAGCCTCCCCCGGGCCGGTGGCATCAGGGGGGCAGTCCCTTTTTCTCCGGGAGACCCAGTCGAAGTATTCCCTGAGCGCTCCTTCCATATCGGCCCCCGTTTTCATCTGGAACACCGCTTCTCTGAACCGGGATGAGCCGGGCAGGCCCCTAATGTACCACGCCGCAAATTTCCTCATCTTCTCTGTGCCGGGCTGGTCGCCGAATCTTTCCACCAGTCCCCTCAGGTGGAGGAGGATCATTTCCATCACTTCCTGAAAGGGGGGGCGGGGAGGGACGGGCCTCCCCTTCAGGAGGCACAGGGCGTCCCGGAATATCCACGGGTTGCAGAGAGCCTCCCGGCCAATCATTATGCCTGCACAGCCCGAGTATTCCAGCAGGCGTGCCACGTCGCCGGGGGTCTTCACGTCGCCGCTTCCCATCACGGGGATGTCCAGGCTTTCCCGCAGGCGCTTTACAAATTCCCAGTCGGCCTTTCCCGTGTATCTCTGCACGGATGTTCGCCCGTGAATGGTAACAGCCGCCGCGCCCGATTCCCTGGCCACCCGGCAGACCTGGAACGCCGACTCTTCCTGACCGCTCCAGCCTTTTCGAAGCTTGATGGTTACGGGGATCTTTACTGCCCTCACCACGGCTTCAATCACCCGGGCCAGGCGGGGAATGTCCCTGCACAGGGCGGCACCGCCCCCCGAGCGGGCAACCTTTGGGACGGAGCATCCCAGGTTGACGTCGATGATGGAATAGCCCATCGCCTCCAGCATTGCCGCGCCTTCTCCCATCATGGCCGCATCCGAGCCAAACACCTGGGCGGCAATGGGGGCCTCTTCCCGGTCAAACTCCGCTATCCCCAGGGTCTTGGCGTTCTTGTAATGAAGGGCCTGGCAGGAGATCATCTCGGTAAAGACGAGGCCGGCCCCCATCTGCTTGATAATTTTCCTGAAGACCGTGTCCGTTATGCCGGCCATGGGGGCAAGGACGAGGGGATTGGGGATTTTCACGTCCCCGATGAAGAAGGATCCCTCCATCGGACTGTCGGGGGGAGGTGGCAAATGGCCCCCTGTAATGGCGCTGTCGTGCATTTGAGCTTCCCCTGCAAAGGTGATGCCCCGGTGGGCAATAAAACATGCTATAATTATTTAGGAATCCCTGTGTGCCGGTGGCCGGCGCAAGTTGTTCTGTGCCCTGCGGGAATAACTGCCTGAGCGGTTCTTTTCCCTGTCTTGAAATTCCTCATTCCAGGCAGGTTTCCTTTGATCGGGATAGAATACTGTGTAAGTGGGGCCCAATGCCGCTGAATTTTCTGGAAAGCCCCTTTCATCCGGCGCTGCAATTATGGTTACTACAATAAGCCCGTAACGGAATATTCACGGTGGAAGCCTTTCCTACAGGCACAGGTAAGTCCGGGTTATGTTTCGCCATTATATAATGGCTATAAAGAAGTAACAGATTTTGGTGGAGGTGCTTTGAAATCGACATGAAGACCGTGCTGATAGCTGACGACGCCCTTTTCATGAGGATGATGCTGAAAGATCTCCTTACCATGAACAACCTTCACGTGGTGGGCGAAGCCGAGGACGGTGCCGAGGCCGTTGACAAGTTCAGAAAGCTGCGTCCCGACCTGGTTCTGCTGGACGTACTGATGCCCAACATGGACGGCCTTTCCGCCGCCAGGGAAATCCTCGACCAGGATCCCCAGGCCAGGATCGTCATGCTCAGCGCAATGGGTCAGAGCAATTTCCTGGACGAAGCCCGGAAGCTGGGTGTCAAAAATTACATAACCAAGCCCTTCTCTCCCCCCAGGGTCATCAAGACCATCAACGACGTTCTTTCCCAGTAGCCTTCCCTGCCTTGGCAATCTTTTTTTCCCCTTTATGAAATAAAGGGTTTATTTTTTTGTAGAATACTGCAAATGACATCCCCGGCAATGGGCACGCGCCTGCAGGCAGTCCCGGCAACGGTGCGGGCTTCAGGCCGGGCGGAGGATCACCCGATTAATAGCCATTATAGAAATGGCGTGAATATTCCGTTACGGACTTATTGAAGTTACTATATATTGAAGGAGGCTGTAATGAAGAAAGGCAGGCTTGTTCTACTGGCCCTTATGGCATTAATCGCAGCGATGGCCGCCATTTCGCCGGCATTTGCCGACGGGGTCATAATTCCCAGGCCAATACCTGGAAAACCCGTCCCCCCATACCTCAATGTCAGGTATCATCACGTAAAGACGGTCATCAACAACCAGGTGGCCACCACCGAGGTGGACCAGGAATTTGAGAACCGCTTAAACCGGGACCTGGAAGGGGATTATATTTTCCCCCTGCCCGAAGACGCCGCCATATCCAGCTTTCAGATGGAAGTGGACGGCAAGATGGTGGAAGGCAAGGTGCTGGACAGGGACGAGGCCCGTAAGATATACGAGGACATCGTCCGCAAGCGCATGGATCCGGCCCTGCTGGAATACGTAGGCCGGAATATGTTCAGGGCCAGGGTCTATCCCATCCCGGCTCACGGCACCAAGAGAATCCGCATAAAGTATTCCGAGACCCTGAAGGCGGAAAACGGCGTGGTGAAATACCATTACCCCCTGGATACGGAGAGGTTCTCGCCTGAGCCCCTCAAGGACGTGTCCCTGGCGGTGGAGGTTGAATCCAAGGTGCCTATCAAGGCAATCTATTCCCCCTCCCATAACATGATCTTTCACCGCATCTCCGACCACAGGGTGAAAGGCTCCTTCGAGAAGAGCAACTACACCCCTGACAAGGACCTGATTCTTTACTATACCCTCTCCGACAGGGATTTTGGCCTGAGCCTGCTGACCCACAGGGAGAAAGGGGATAACGAGGGATACTTCCTGATGTTCATTGCCCCCAGGCAGAAGGCGGCCAAAGAGGAGATTCTCCCAAAAGATGTGGTCTTTGTGCTGGATCGCTCCGGCTCGATGGACGACAAAGGAAAGATGGAGAACGCCAAGAAGGCCCTCAATTTCTGCCTGGCAAACCTGAACCGGGCCGACACATTCAACGTGGTCATCTTTTCCGACGAGGTGGAGAGCTTTGCAGAGGGCCTCGTGCCTGCAACCCCTGAAGCAGTGAAGAAGGCCAGGGCCTTTGCCGACAAGGTAACGCCCCTGGGGGGCACCAACATCCGGGATGCCCTGCTGAAGGCCATAGAGTCGTTCAAGGGCAGCCAGAACACAAAGTATATCGTTTTCCTTACCGACGGCCTTCCCACGGTGGGGGAGACAGACGTGGCCGTCATCCAGAAGGACGTGGCCGGGGCCAACAAGAAGGGGATCCGCCTGTTTCCCTTTGGGGTGGGCTACGACGTAAACACCCGCCTGCTGGACGGCCTGGCGAAGGACAACCGGGGATACCCGGAATATATCAAGCCTGAAGAGGACATGGAGGTGAAGGTAACCGGCTTTTACCGCAAAATTGCCGAGCCTCTCCTCTCGGACGTAACCCTGAGCATCTCCGGCGTAAAGACCTTTTCCCTCTACCCGGGCGAAATGCCCGACATATTCCAGGGCAGCCAGTTGATGGTGGTGGGCAAATACAGCGGAGCCGGCCCCTGTGCAGTCAAGCTCTCGGGCAGGCGTGGCAGGGCGGCCCTTGCCCAGACTTACGAAAGCACCTTTGCCCAGGTGGAGGAAAGAAACGACTTCATCCCCAGGATTTGGGCCATGCGCCGCATCGGCTACCTGCTGGAGGCTATCCGGCAGAAAGGGGAGAACAAAGAGTTAGTGGAAGAGGTCGTCCGCCTGTCCAAGAAATTCGGGATTATCACTCCCTACACTTCCTTCCTGGTAACGGAGCCCACCTCCGGCGAAAGAAGCAAGTATGAAGGCCGGCCCGCCCCTGTCCAGTCGGCCCCTGCCGGGCCGGTTTTCCGGGGTGGAGCGGCCAAGGACACCGGCGAGGAGTCGGTGAACACCAGCCAGGACATCGCCAAATACAAGCAGGCCAAGGAGCCCGTTGCCCAGGACCAGAAGGTGATGAACATTGAAGGAAAGACCTTCTTCCTGCGGGACGGCATCTGGACCGACTCGGAATACGCCGGCACGGAGAAGCTGACGAAAGTCAAGCTGGGCTCCAAGGAATATTTCGAGCTGGCCGGGGACAAGAAATCGGCCAGGTTCCTCTCGGTGGGGAGCAGGGTGCTGCTGAAATACAAGGGAGTAACGTACTTGATAGAGCCATAATGCCTGCAAGGCGGCAAGTGAAAGAAGGGCGGCACGGCGACTGCCCTTCTTTCTTTATGGGCTGCCTGTTGAGCCTCTGCGGGAGCGGCCATAGCGGAGATAGGCCGAGCAGGTGCCTTCCGACGACACCATGCAGGCCCCGACAGGGTGGCGGGGGGTGCAGAGGGTGCCAAAGCTGGGGCATTGGCCCGGCTCTTTCACCCCTGTCAGTATTTCTCCGCATATGCAGCCTTTTGGCTGGCGGGAGGGGGGAACAGAAACGCTGAAGATTGCCCCGGCGTCGAAGGGGCTGTATTTTTCCCTTATGGCAAGGCCGCTTCCCGGTATAGTGCCCAGGCCCCGCCAAATGGAATCGGCTGGGGCGAAGACCTCCTCCAGGATTCCCATGGCCTTCTGGTTGCCGCCGGGCCTTACAATCCGGGAATACTCGTTTATCACAGCTCCCTTGCCCCCGCTTGCCATCAAGGTCAGAAGCCTTATCCCCTCCAGGATGTCCAGGGGCTCGAAGCCCGTTATCACAGAGCCTATGCCGTATTTTTCCAGCACCCTCTCATAGGGGGCCAGCCCTGTAACCACGCTCAGGTGGCCCGGGGCGATAAAGCCGCTCAACCGGAGCCTGGGGGATGATGCCAGGGCCTCCAGGGCGTTGGGCAGGGTCTTGAATCCGGGCAGGACGAAGAAATTTTCAGTGCCCTTTTCCCGTGCCTTCCGTATTACGGCAGCAACAGACGGGGCCGTGGTTTCGAAGCCCACCCCCAGGAATATCACGTTATTTTCAGGCTGGCTCCGGGCCATCTCCAGGGCGTCTGCGGGGGAATAAACCACCCGCACGTCGGCCCCTTTCCCCTTCTCCTCCTGCAGGGACGAGTATGAGCCCGGCACCCGGAACAGGTCGCCAAAGGTGGCAATGATAACGCCCGGCAGGGCTGACAGGGCCAGGGCGTGATCGATGTATTCGTTGGGGGTAACGCAGACTGGGCAGCCGGGCCCTGAGAGGAGGCGGATCTTTTCCGGGAGCATGGCGTGGATGCCATACCTGCCGATGGCGTGGGTGTGGGTGCCGCAGACCTCCATCAGGCTCACTTCCGACGACAGGGGGATCTCCCCGATTGCCCGGACAAGAGCCTGGGCCAGGTCGGCTCTTTGGAATTCGTCTTTGAATTTCATCTTCCCGTTTCGACTTTCCCTGGGGTGCCGGGAGGCTTCTCCCTCACTTTGGCGGGGATAGTATCAAGGCTCTCCAGGCTTAGGAGGTGCATCAGCCTGCTCTCTTCTTCCCTGAACAATCTCTCTGCCCCGGCCCTGTCGCCCTCGCCATAAAGCCGGTAAACTGCCCGGAGGCTCTTCTCAAAGCTTTCCTGGTCTGGGCCGGGCAGCAGGGGGATTCGAATCCCTGACAGCTTTTCCCTGTTGATGCTTACCGTGCCCGTGCCGTGCATCTCAAGTGTTACCTGCGCCCTCCCCAGGGGGCTGTTGAGGCAGAAGGCCAGGTAAAAGGGGTTTACCCGGCAGCCATCCAGTATGAAAAACCAGTCGTCGGCCTGGCCCGGGAACCGGGGGCCGGGGATGCAATACGCCCTGCCGATGCAGCCTGCGCCCACCCTGACAAACAGCACGCTTGACGGCTGGGCCTGTGCCTTTTTGTGGAACACCCCTTCCCCTTGCCGGATGAAGAAGCTGCCCCTGTCTTCCCTGAAGCCCAGAGGGGAGATGTTTTTTGCCTTTATGAGCCTTATGGAGTCTTCCCCTGTGCTGCTGGAATAGATCTGGCTCTTCCGGGGGCCGTAGCGGGTAAATCCCCCCCGGATGCCCGCCAAATCGCCAACGGGGGCCAAGGGCCAGGGACATTCTGCCAGCAGGCTGTCCAGCCGGGCCTTCCCCCAGTGATAGCGGGGGTCCATCCGGTGCCGGATCTCTTCCGTGCCTCGCTGGATTCCCAGGGCGGGGTCTTTTATGCACAGATGGGCCAGGCTTTTCAGCTCGCCGGCGCTTTCTATGCTCACCAGGCTCACCTGGCAGGGCGGGGCTTCTTTTTCCTTTACAGCAAAGAGTATTGCCGCCTTTGCGGGGGTGCCGGGGAACGTGTCGGGGGGCAGCTCCACTATGGCCTCCACCCGCAGCTCCCTTAGAATGTAATCCCTGGCAAACTGCAAATCCCTGTTGACAAAAACGTTGATGGGCAGGATTATCCTCAGCTGCCCGCCGGGCTTGAGCAGGCGGACGAAGCGCTCCAGGAAGAGGATCTCCATGGGCAGGGCCTTCCTTTTGCCTGCCAGGGAATAGCCTTTCAGGATCTCCCTGCTTCGCACCTTCTGCTTCTGGTTTGAGAAGGGGGGATTCCCCACGGCAGCGTCCATTGTGCCGGTGCCGGGAGCTTCCTTCAGCGCGTCAGCCACTATCAGCCGGATTCTTTTATCGCCCTGGAAAATATTTTGAAGCTCCAAAACCCTGTCTTCGTCCACGTCAATGCCGGTAAAGGAGCCAAAGGGGAGGGATTCAAGGCTTCTTATGAACACCCCGTCCCCAACGGCAGGATCGATGACCCTGGAGCCGGGCTGAAGGGGAGTGTTCATTACCATGAACCGGGCTACAACATCGGGGGTGAAATATTGCTTGAAAAGCTTCCTGCTGTCCTTCATTTTACTCCATCTGCTTCTTTTGCCCCACCCTCTGGCAGATCCAGTCAACCCAACGGTCAATCCCTTCCCCCGTCTTTGCAGAAACGAAAAGACACTCCATCAGCGGGCTGATCTTCTTCACGTTATCTGCCACCTCGCCGGGGGTTACATCCAGGGCCTGGGCCAGGTCTATCTTGTTGATGATCACCAGGTGGCTCTTCTGGAATATGGCCGGGTATTTCAGGGGCTTTTCCGGGCCTTCCGTCAGGGACACCACCGCCACATCCAGGTCAGCGCCAATCTGGAACCCTGCGGGACATATCAGGTTGCCCACGTTTTCCACTATAACCAGATCCAGGCTGTCCAGGGGCAGATCCCCAATCCTGTCTGCCACCATCTTTGCCGACAGATGGCACGACCCGCCGAACGTGTCGGTGGTGATCTGCACCACGGGGATGCCCGATTTCTCAATCCTTTGGGCGTCTATCTGCGTTGCCACATCCCCTTCCAGCACGCCGGGGCGGAGCCTTGCCTTGAGCAGGGGGATGGCCTTTTCCAGTATGCTTGTCTTGCCCGAGCCGGGAGAGCTCATCATGTTGAGGCACAGGATCTTTTTTAGTGCCAGCAGTCTGGCCGTTTCCAGGGCTATCTGGTCGTTTTTTGAAAGTATCTTCTCGTTAACCTTGATTTCCAACTCCCGTTATCTCCATTTCTTTGTCTATTGGGGCTTCACTGTCATCAATCTCAAAGGAGTCCACGTAAAGCTCCTTGCCGGCCACTATCTCCACCTGGAAGCTGTCGCACCTGCGGCAGAAGAGAAATGGCTCGTCCAGCTCCATCTCTTCCCCGCAGGCATTGCACCTGATCTTGAGGGGGACGAACTCCGTTTCCATCACGGCTCCCTCAAAGGGGGTGCCCTCCTTCTGCATCTCAAAGGCAAAGTCGAGGCAGGCCGGCACCACGTTGGCGAATTTGCCCACTACTACCTTGATTTTTTTGACTGGTGCGCTCCCCAGGCCCAGGGAATCCAGCTTTTCCCCCATTATGCGGAAGATGTTGGCCACGATGGAAACTTCATGCACGGAAATGTCCTCCCCGGGCCAGCTCTTCAAAAAGCTCCAGGCGCTTTGCCGCCTCTTCCGGGTCCAGCCTTTCCAGGGCAAAGCCCGCGTGGATGATGACGTAATCGCCCGGCTTTACTCCGTCTATCAGGTCAAGGCCCACGCTTACAACGGCCCCTCCCAGGTCGGCCTTTCCCGTGTTTCCTTCTATTTCAACCAGCCTGGCCGGCACGGCAAGACACATAAAATCACCTCTGCAGATTCTTCGGCCCGGCCTCCGGGTGAGGTAAGAACCGGCCGGGCGGGACATTTTAACCCTGCTTCTTTTCCCGGCCTGTTATTCCTTTTGATTAAGAGCCTATCCGGAAAGTTTTGTTCAGCCATTTGAGCTGTCCGGTAACGGGCTGCACTCGGCCCGGCCGGGGGCCTGGACCAAATGCTGCAGGGTAATCCATCTACCAGCCGGGCACTTTAGAAATTTGTTCGGGGATGTATCAGGCAAGCAAGGTGCAATGCTTGTCCTGCCTATTGCCTTCGTCGGCTCGGCTCGCAAAATCAGAAACACAACTTTCCTGAACTCAGTCGGGACGAAAGTCCCTCCCTCAGACAGCAGGAAAGTTCTGGATTTTGCGGCCTCTCCTCCTCGACAATAGGGGGCCTCATGAGGCCCTTTTCCCTGGACAGCATCAAACGGGTGCCAAGTGGGGGGGGCATTTTCCGGATAGGCTCTAAATTCCCGCCGGTGGGTGCATTTATTCTGCGGGGAGGATTTTTTGCCCTTTTCTTTAAGGCTTGAGGGGCTGGTTGAAATCTTCTCCCGGTATCATAAACAAATGGCGGGGATGAGGCTGCATGTTTGAGAGAAGAACCATATTCCAGGTGATAGAAGAAGAGAACTACGAAGAGTTCAAGAGGATGGTGGAGAAGAAGCCCCTCCTGGTGGACGAGCGGGACAAGACGGGGGAGACACCCCTGCACAAGGCCGCCCGTATGGGGCATGTGCTGACTGCGGGGCTTCTCATCACCTACGGCTGCGACCTGGAGTCGGCCAACACCAGCGGGGCCACGCCCCTTCACCTGGCATGTGCCCGGTGGAACCCCCAGATGGTGGAATACCTGCTGGCCAACGGGGCAAAAGCGGATGCGGCAGATTCCCGGGGCCGGACACCGCTTTTTTATTCCATATCGGGGTTTGTGTTCAGAAAACCCAAGCTGCGGGACGGCTCATGGGACTTCGACGTTTTTGACATGCTGCTTGGGGCGGGGGCCGACGTGAACCGGCCTGACGGGGCCAACCTTACCCCCCTTCACGAGGCGGCCAGCTTCCCTGTTGGCGGCATTGCCCGTTACCTGGTCAACAAGGGGGCCGACGTCAACGCATACAGCGACTTTCATGGCACCCCCCTTCACATCGCCGCCAAGAACGGCCACGTGGAGCTGATAACCCTGCTGATATTGAAGCGGGCCCAGGTAAACATCCAGGACAAGCAGGGCAGGACGCCCCTGCACATGGCGGCATCAAACGGCCACAAGGAGGCCCTGGACGTGCTGCTATCCAACGGGGCCGACGTGGACATAAGGGACAAGATGGGCAAGAAGGCCCTGAAGCTGGACGTGCCCACATACGGGCAGGAGGGCGGTGCCCACCAGCACCTGCTTTCGTACCTTGTGCGGTCGTACCTGGAGAAAGAAAAAGAGTAGATTACAGGTCTTTCTTCCTGAAAAGCAGGTCGGCCAGGAGCATCACGATTAAAATGTACAATATGCCGTATATGGCCGCGCCCCGGATGTAAAACGGATCCACGATGTAGCTGTGCACAACGGAGTTTTTGATGTGCATGTATTCGAAGTTGGGCAGGATGAACTTCAGCACCAGGGCCAGCCCGGCGGAAAGGTGGGTCTTGGAGTCGGCGGCCAGGTATTCGATGTAGCCCTGGGACAGGTTGCCCACCAGGTAAAAGAGCATGGTCAGCACCATGTTCACCGGGTATGACATCCAGGGCGAGAAGAAGACGATGATGGCTCCCACCATGCCGCACTCGATGAAAGTGAGCAGGACGGAGTTGAATATGGCCCATACGAAGTTGTGGGTGAGCTTGGACAGAAGGAAGAAAAGCAGCACCGACAGCACCAGGATGTTGATGAATATCATCGCCATGTTGCCCATGTATTTGCCCCACAGGTAGTCGGAGCGGTTGATGGGCTTGGACATGAGGGGGTATATGGTCTTTTTCTCTATCTCGCTGGGAATCGCCGTGAGGAAGAGGCCGAAGGTCATGATTATGGCAAAGGCGGAGAGGGACGTCAGGCTCACGTCGATGATGACGGGAAGCTGCTGGCCGATTTCGAAGGGATCGAAGAAGTAGGACGACAGGATGATGACTCCGCTGAGAAACAGCAGGATGTAAAGAAACTTCTTGCGGTAGTTTTCCTCGAATGTTATTGACGCAATGCGGAAAATGTGCCTTACGTTCATTCTTCCTCATCCTCCTTTATCAGCTTGAAAAAGGCGTCTTCCAGGGAGTAGCGGTAGGAAGATATCTCTATCACCCTGGCTCCCTTCTGGCGGATGCTGTCGTTCAGCTGGGCCACGTCCGCCTCGGGCAGTATCAGGCTGTAAACGCCCAGCCTCACCTGCTCCACATCCGGCGCCCTGCCTTTCAGCTCGTTTAAAAGCTCGCCGGCGGCTTCGAAGATGATTTTGGAAAGCCCCCCCGACTCCTCCTTCAGGAATTCGTCCAACCCGGCGCACTTCTTCATTACGCCTTTGTGAATGATGCCTATCCTGTCGCAGATGTTCTCCACCTCGGTCATCTGGTGGGAGGAGAAGAAGATGGTCTTGCCCTGGTTCTTCAGGGAGAGGACGATATCCTTGACCTCCTTCTGGGCGATTGGGTCGAGGCCGGAGGTAAGCTCATCCAGGATCAGGATGGGCGGGTTGGCGATAATGGCCTGGGCAATGCCGAACCGCTGGGCCATGCCCTTGGAGAGATCGCTCATCCGGGCGTTTATCTTGTCGGAAAGGCTGACGAGCCCCAGCACCTTTTCAATCTGCTCCCTGCGCCGTGAAGGGGGTATTTCGTAAAAGGAGCAGTAAAAGTCCAGGAGCTTCCCCACCTCCATGAAGGGATAATAGTAGGCCACTTCTGAGAGGAACCCCACCTGCTTCTTGGCCTCCACGCTTCCGGCAGGATGCCCCATTATGGTGGCGCTGCCGGACGTGGGACTGATCAGGCCCATGAGAATCTTGATGGTGGTGGTCTTGCCTGCGCCGTTGGGGCCGATGAAGCCGAAGATGCCGCCTTCCCCGATGTCCAGGTTCAGCTCTTTGAGGGCATAAACGGGCCTGGCCCAGCTTTTGCCCTTGCCCCTGTATATCTTTACCAGGTTTTCAGTCTTGATTGCAGCTTCCACGATTGTCCTGCCTCCATTTTGTGGGGTTGTGTCCCGGCCCGGCGGGCCTCCGCCGCCTGCATGCGGCCTGGAAGCCTTCCCCGTCCGGTTGTTTCCTATTGAAACAGGTTTTCTTTTCTCCTGCCCGACAGGGTGTTTATGTGAACCGATTCGGCGGGGGGGTCTTCCGCCAATACGCCCGATATGGTGTCGAATGTGAATTCCTGGCACAGGCCGGAAATCCTGGAGAACGTGTTTTTCAGCCCCGCATATTGCTGCATGTAGCCGTCAAAGCCCAGGTCGAAGCGGGGGAATTCCCCCTCCATCTCCCACGGATACACGTGCACCAGGACGTGCCGCCCCTCGTTGTTCAGGCTCTGCATAGCCATTGAGATGATGGAGTAGGGGGATACCCTGAGATTTGTGCCGCCAAACAGGGCTACGTTCTTGCCGGCAAAGCGGTAGGTGGTGGGGGGAAACTCGATGATGCCGCTGGGGTTCAGGATGTATGGGTGCCGGGGCGCGTCCTCTATGCCGTAAAGGATGGAGTTGACCGGGTATATGCTGGAGTCGTATTTAACGCCAAACGACCTGAGAGCGTCCATCACCCAGAGGGTGTGCTGGGTTACCGACCACTCGGGGGCCCTGTGGGTAACGATGTCCTGCCGGGAGAGGCTCTTGAGGAGAGGTATGGACATCTCCAGCTCTTTTATGTAGTCTGCCGGGGGTATCTCGTGCAGGCGGCGGTTGTAATAGCCCATCGTTCCTATCTCGTGGCCTTCCTGGGCAATCATCTTTACCATCTCGGGAAATTCCCTGGCCACAATCCCCAGTATGAAAAAGGTGGCCTTGATGTCGTACTTTCGAAGCAGGGACAGGGTGAGGTGGATCCCCTGCTCCACCCGCCGCTCATACTTGGGCCAGTGGGAAAACTTGATGATCCCGGAGAAGGCCGTCGATTGAAACCATTCGCTGACGTTGACGGTGATGACATTCCTGGGCCGGGAAACGGGCGCAGGGGGGGTGTAGGGGACAGGCTCTTCCCTTTGCGGCGCACTGCTGCCCACCGCCATGGGCTGAATGCCCTGCACTCCTGATGCCGGTGCTGACGCCTCGGCCGTCTTGGCCTCACCTTCAGGCTCCTTTGGGCTTCTGAAACGGGAAGACCGCCGGAATCGGGAGAACCGCGTTTCACCCTGGTTTTTTTCCTGCTCTTCGCTCATAAAAAAATATTCGAGTTCCCCCGCCCGGTTCCCCTTCTGTCAGGGCGACA
>Ga0351833_1099_pt1 | contig 16703 bp, 13 predicted proteins | sample BONcelHFGM3001C5_FD_206751 | JGI IMG/M metagenome (GOLD analysis project Ga0351833, IMG submission 206751) | Enriched cells from coal bed in the Powder River Basin, Montana, United States - BONCAT cells FGM rep1 HSBNCT.FGM.300.1.C5 ...
CGGTTCTAACGAACGTCCACAGCCTGCGGGCCTTTCGGACCCTGCTCGATGGAGAACTCGACGGTCTGGCCTTCTTGCAAATTGCGGAAGCCATCGCCAGAGATCGCGCTGTAGTGGACGAATACGTCATCACCGCCCTCACGGGAGATGAAGCCATAGCCCTTACCTGAATTGAACCACTTCACAGTACCAGTTATTCTCTTGTTGTTACTCATTGCGGAATTTACCTCCTTCCTTGAAAAATGTTCACGTAAAACGGTGGGGAAGTGAAAGCAAACCCGCTACGAGCTGGCCCATCTTGCCTGACACAATCCCGTCGGGCCGACAAACTAAAAACCACCCTGGGGCGAACAGTTCGCCTTTGGGTGGCCAAACGCGTACCAGTCTCTCCGAACATATTGCTACACTTCATCCTACAGTAAGCATTATACCACACCCGCGAAATTTTGTCAAATTCTCATTGATATTGAATTGGGGCGTGATGTATGGTATATTAGCAGTACGGTGATCGTCATAGTTCTTCACGGGAAGGGAGACTTCTGAAAATGGTAAAAGTGCAATCTATCCTTGAGTTAGCCGGTTGGATCGTGGTCTGCTTCGCTGCCGCAGCGATTGGCGGATTGTATCCACCGGGCGAGTGGTACGCCGGGCTGGTGAAGCCCACCTGGAATCCACCCAGCTGGCTGTTCGGCCCGGTGTGGACTGTGCTCTACCTCATGATGGCCGTAGCCGCCTGGCTGGTGTGGAAGCGTTACGGGTTCAAAGGAGCAGCGCTGCCGTTGGGCATTTTCTTCGTGCAGTTGGTCCTCAACGCCGCATGGACCTGGCTATTCTTCGGCCTCAAGCAGCCCGGCATCGCCTTCGCCGAGATCGTCGTCCTTTGGCTCGCCATTCTCGTCACGCTCGTGTCTTTCTGGAGATTGGAGCGAGCGGCAGGCATCCTGCTCATCCCCTATCTGGCGTGGGTGAGCTTCGCTGCCGTGCTGAATTATACGCTATGGAAATTAAACGGGTAGCGTTGCCAGCGAGTATCTCTTATTCAATCTTCTTCCACTGCGCACATGAATTATCTCGTCCGAATATGTTTCGGCTTTGTACGCTTTCGCTCATGAGTTCCACCAAATGCGGAAATTCCAGCAGTTGCTGAGCCAATATAGCATGTACCGCTTTGAATGGCGTTGCCAATTCAGAAGCTCGCCCCCTCTGGCAGTAACTGTGCAAAGCATCGACGTACAACACCTGGTTCTCCCTCGCCAAGCATAGAATGAATTCGTGGCTCGTGAACGTATGGTGCATCTCCTCGATTGTTGCTGGATACCTGCTCAAGAGGTGACTGAAATCGTGTTTAGACATTTCACATCTTCCTAATTTGTTGATACTTTACAAATAGAAGTTTCACCTCGGTTGCTCAGCCAGCCATTCTTGGCCTCATTCAGGGGTGATCCGTCCTTACGGATCGACCAGTACGCAACCCCTGCACACATCCACAAGCCCGGCGGTAACGACGCCCTGCGTGGACCAGAAATCCCAGATGTCCGCTTCGATAGGGCAGCGGTCGTGATACCGGTAGAAGGCGCGCGCCCAGTGGTCGAAGGTGACGAATGTGCCCCACGGTGTATCGTAGGTGAACGGCACGGTTGACGGCAGGACACACTGCTGCGCTTGAGGCGCAGTCACCAACGCGGGCATGACAACCAGCGACACGGTCGACGGTGGGACGCACGGCTGCGCCTGAGGCGCAGTCACCGGCGCGGGCATGACAACCAGCGGCAGCATAGGCTGCGCCGTATCTGCCGGCGCAGGCGGCAAGGTGATGCCCATCTGCGGCGGGCACCAGTATTCGTAGTACCCGTATTGAGGGTCATAGTAGACCCGGTGGCTGGGGCAATCGCCCGACTCACAGGAGCTAACACTGAACGATGGGCCTGGCATATTCCAGAAGCTGCCCCGATACCAGCAGCCGTTGGCCGCAGGAGTCCAATCCCCGTCCTCCGGCGGGTTGGCCGAAGCCACCGGCGAGAACGTTGTCCCGGCGAGGAGGACGAAGGTCAATATCACCATCCAAAATCTCACGTTACGATCCATTATCAATTCCCCTTTCTCACGCACTGAACAGCAGGATCAGCGTGAACAGCCCCTGCAACGCCGACGCGACCAGCGTCCCGATAAGAATCAACTGAGAGATGGTCGTGTCGAATTCCTTGTGCCCGCGCCGGCGGAAGCCATCGTGCAGCACGAAGGCAGCGATGCCGGCCAGGCTCATTAGCAATGAGTAGAACAGCCCGTCGTAGGATGCACGAGCCACCAACGCCAGCCCATACACAACGATTCCCATCAGCGGCAGATGGACCAGCAGGAAACAGTCGATCCCTCCACCCAGGCCGAACAGTCTCCACTCCTTCCAATAGGCAGAATCGATCTCGTGTACGATCAACAGCACGGCGTTGACCAGGTAGACCCCCAGTAAGGCTTCCCACATAATCGTTACCTCCCTAAAACTCGCAACGGTCCAAAACAGCCATGATCGACACGGTGATTATAGCACAAAATATGGCTCGATGAAATTCGTTACAGAGTGACCTTTGTGAAACCACTGGTCAATACAGATGGATACAGAATCTGTGTTTATCAGTGTCCATCTGTGGTTTCATTTGGCGGCGCATGAAACTCTGTAATCGAGGGTCAGGTGGATACGATCTTCAGGTGCTTCTCCAGTTCCAGGTTCTTGTGTGCGATCTCTTCCTCCAGCCGCGTCAACTCCTGGCGGGCTTCATCTCTCGCCTGAACGAGGTCTGTTGAGACTCCGTAGCGATTCGCTATGGAGCGAGCGCCGTGTGAAACCTTCTTCCAGATGGAGAATGGTAGCCACCAGCAGAGTAAAACGATGCCCTTCCTTCCCTCCTCCTTCTCCAGCCGCCCAATCTGTCGGGTGATGGAGACCAATGCCCAAGAGGCTAAAACGAGGCCCCCCAACGGACCGATAACCGGAATAGGATGCATCCTGTCCACAACGTTGGCGAGGACGATGATGAGGAGAATGGCACACACAAATTGGATCAGCCCCTTCAGCGCTTCTTTTCGGGCTTTTTGGCGGATTGCTCTAATCTGTGCTTCACGGGTTGCAATAGCCCTGCTAGAATTCTCGTACTCAGAGGATACTCTCTGCCTGGTCGATGTCAACTCACCAATCTCTTCGCGAAGTCGCTTCATTGCCAGCTCCGACGCTGTTTTGTCAATGCCCGCCTGAACCCTTTTGAGAGCATCGACGATGGGGGAAATGGTGAGGACGCCCTCGTTCCTCTGGGCGATGAGTTCGGTTCCACAGTACGAGCAGGCAAGCCGACCAACGTTATCCGGTATTGTCAAAGTGCCCCCACAAGATGGACAAGCCAGCTTGACGAAATCAACCATTGTCTCCCACCTCCCACGATTGTCACAGACTTCGTAAGCCTCTAATAGACATCTCATTATAAGCATTGGACAGGTAACATTGAACTCCTAATCATTTGCCATAGCTGAAATGACATGTCGAATATTTCTTTCACAAAGGCAAATGTCTGGGAATGGCAACAGAATAATTTCCCCCAGGCAGTTCTTGCGTAATTCCCACAGATAAGGTATCCTGTGCGCAAAGCAAGCGAACAGGAAGATGCGCATGAGTGCGTATTCAAACCCAAACCACAGGAGGCCTCGATGAACATCCGGTCGATCACGTATTTCATGAACCCAGGCTATCCCATCGATGAAAAGCAATTCGAGCGGCTCGGAGCCTTCGTGGCCGCCGCGCGGGAGGCGTTCGTCGCCGCAGACTACACCGTCCAGACGGTGCGGCTGGCGACCGTGCCATTCCCGCGACTGCTGCCCGACCTGGCTGCGGAGACCGCCATCGCCTACGCTCGCGACCTGGAACAGCGAGCGGCGGCGGCAAGCTGCGCTTACGTCGCGCTCGGCCCTGCGCTGCCGGACTATCCGGAGAGCTACGCCATCATCCCACAGATCCTGAGCGAGACCGAGAACACCTTCGCCTCCGGCGTCATCGCGTCCCGGCAGGCAGGCATCTCGCTGCCCGCCATACGCGCCTGCGCCCGCATCATCCACGAAGCCGCCACGCTGAACCCCAACGGGTTCGGCAACCTGTACTTCACCGCGCTGGCGAACGTCGAGCCAGGCGGCCCATTCTTCCCCGCCGCCTACCACGACGACGAGCCGAGGGACGGCAAGATACCATCTCCACGTTTCGCCCTGGCAATGGAGGCCGCAGACCTGGCAGTACAGGCCTTCTCGGAGGCAGTCGACCTGGTCAGCGCTTGCCAAAATCTCGTCGAACGCATCGAACGTCACGCCAACGCGCTGGCGCAGGTCGCCAACACGTTGAGCCAATCGTTCGGCGTGGGCTTCAACGGTCTCGACTTCACCCTGGCGCCCTTTCCCACAGAGAACGAGTCGCTGGGTACGGCAATGGAGCGGCTCGGCGTGCCTGCGGTCGGCTTGCACGGGTCGCTGGCGGGGGCGGCGTTCATCGCCGATGCGATAGACCGGGCACGCTATCCCAGGGTGGGCTTCAACGGCCTGATGATCCCCGTGCTGGAGGACTTCACCCTGGCGCGGCGAGCTGCCGAGGGGACGCTGACCCTCAAGGACTTGCTGATGTACTCCGCTGTGTGCGGCACCGGCCTGGACACTGTCCCTTTGCCGGGCGACACCGACCCGGAACGCATCGCCGCCATCCTGCTCGATATGGCCGCGTTGGCCCAGCGGCTGGCGAAGCCCCTCACCGCCCGATTGATGCCCATCCCCGGCAAGCACGCCGGTGAGCCGACGACGTTCGATTTCCCGTTCTTCGCCAACAGCAGGGTTATGGCCGTCGAAGCAGAGCCCTTGCGCGGGCTTTTCGCCGGCGATGAATGTTTTCACCTGCGGCCCAGGCCCATTGAAAGGAACCCTTAGCCTGGAGCTTTGAGCTCCAGGGCTTCAAAGCCGATTATCGGCAGCGCGAGGTTTACATTTTTCCAATTTCTGTAATATAATCCCCGAGTATCTTTCGAGCATTTCATATTAGACTTGGAGGTTCTGAATGCCCTGGAAAAAAGTCCCACCTGAGTTGGTCGAATTTCTCGACAAGGCAGTCATTCCCTATCAAACGGAGAGACGGTCGATGTTCGGCTGTCCGGTTCATTTCGTCAACAACAACATGTTCGTGGGCGCGCACGAGGATCAGATCATGCTGAGGCTGCGCCCGGCGGATCAGGAGGAGTTGTTCGCAGCCCACCAGGAGGCAGAGCCATTCATGCCAATGGGACGGCGTATGAAGGAATATGCCCTCCTGCCGCAGAGCCTCTACGGCGACGAGTCCATCCTCGGGCCGTGGCTACAGCGCTCCTACGAATACGTGTCTTCTCTGCCGCCCAAGGTGGTGAAGAAGGCGGGCAAGAAGAAGGGGAAATAGTCCAAGGCGGAGGTAAGTTCACGATGCGGTATGCTCAACGTGTCATTCGGCAATGGAATTTACCAGGTTTGCTTCTGATCCCGACCATCGTGACGCTGACTTTGGTCGTCAGAGCACCAGCAGCAACTGCTTCCGTGGGCGAGATTTCCCAGCCAGCGCGCCCGCCTATTCCACCTCCGTTATCCGAAACATCAGCTTATGTCAAACAGTTTGAAGAGACGTCCTATTATCTCGAAGACGTAGCTTTTGTGACGACAGATGTTGGCTGGGCAGTAGGCCAGGTCCACTGGGATGCCACCCAAAAGCGATATGCAGGGACAATCGTGAAGACAGTCGACGGTGGGGAGACCTGGGTATTACAAGATGCAGGCGTGAATGAGCCTCTCCGTGGGCTATGTTTTCTGGACGGAGAACAAGGGTGGGCCGTCGGTGCGAATGGCACGATCCTTCATACTACTGACAGCGGGTCGCATTGGAGCAAGCAGGCAGTAGATACCACAGACGATTTCCGCGGTGTGGTCTTCGTCGATGCCAACAGCGGTTGGGCCACTAGCATTAGAGACATTCACCGCAATGAACGGACCGGTGAGGCCGACGATTGGCAAGGCTCCATCTGGCACACGAGCGACGGTGGACAGAGCTGGGTCCGACAAACCCTTCCGGAGAGCGCCAGCCTGCTCAACGGCGTCGATTTCGCCGACGAGCGGCACGGTTTCGCAGTTGGCATCAAACGGGTCGGGCAGGACGGATCTGGCCCCCAACACTCGGCTGTTGTCTACCGTACCATCGACGGGGGCCAGACCTGGGCCGAGGCGTACGACCCGGGTCTGGCTATGACCCTCACCGGCATAGAATTTGTCGATGCGGTCAATGGCTGGGCGGTAGGGTTCATCACCAACAGCGGCATAGAGGGCGGTTCTGTCATTCACACCTCGGACGGGGGCGAGACGTGGGAGCGCCAAGATGCAGGTGGGTTCGGAAGGCTCCTACGCGCCGTTCAATTCATCGACCAGGAACGAGGCTATATCGTCGGAGCTGATTACATGGGCGCCTGGGGGCCGCCAGTCTACCGCACGGTGGACGGGGGGAAAACCTGGACCGAGATCAGAATGGCCCGGCACGAGAATGACGGATTGTCCGGAGTGGCGGTCGTTGGCGACCGGGTGATTGCCGTCGGGGAACATGACTACGTCATCAAGTCAGACCGTGCCTGGGACTCCTGTGAGCCGGCGACCTCAGGACCGCAGACGCCCCCGCCGTCGCCGTGTTATGACTGCGACTGCCTGTTCAGGCAATTCTTCGTCAACATTCACTACAAGCTGCAGGATGTGTTCTTCTTGGATGAGATGCAAGGCTGGGTAGTGGGGAGCCGGAGTTTTGGCGTATCCATTTCAGGCCAGGTCGTCCTCCACACCGCAGATGGCGGGGCGACCTGGGAAACGCAGTATGAAGATGCGTCGCCTCTTGACAGTTTGTGGAGCATCTACCGGCTCAATGGCGTCTATTTCTCGGATGCCCAAACGGGTTGGGCCGTAGGCAGGGCTCAGAGTTTCGTGGGTGACCAACGTTGGGACTTCCGGGGAGCGATCTTGCACACAACCGACGGAGGTAAGAGATGGGAGCAGCAGGGGATGGAGCTTTACGCCGATTGGGCTCTTGAGTTCTTCGCCGTTCAGTTCCTGGACAGTCAGAACGGCTGGGCATTGGCGGAGAGCCGCTTCCCCGAGCGAACGGTCTTTGTAGCCCACACGACCGATGGCGGCAATCGCTGGGATTGGGTGGACACCGGAGTCGAGGGCTCGCTGGGTGTAGGTTATGAGTACGTAATGGGCGACCTGGACTTCACCGATGAGCAGCATGGCCTGGTTGTTGGAGGGCTGGGCAAGGTCATTCGGACCGACGATGGCGGCGGGCATTGGGCGCAACAAGAGGTGGATTGCGGTTATCCGTCGTGCAACTACGCCTTATACGCCCTGGACATGATTAACGGGCAGCGCGGAGGAATTGCTGGGCAGGAATATTTCTCCACCTCCAATGGGGGTTCCCGGTGGTCGATGCAAGATCTCCCGTTCAGCGTTGATCTCTTCGATATCAAGTTCGTGGATACAGAGCAGGGTTGGATGGTTGGCGACCACGGCGTCGTGCTGCACACTGAAGATGGGGGCGATTCCTGGAGCCTGGCGCAGTCTGGCCTCTTGGATCCGCTTTTTGGGGTTTGTTTTGTTAACCCACAACACGGCTGGTTCATAGGAGACTACGGCACTATCGTCAGTTATGCGTCTTCCCAGGTTCCTACCGGGACCGTACCTCTGCTGTCGCCCATCTGGCGGCCAGGTCAGTCCGTTTCGTCTGGTTTGAACGCAGGCATCCAGATCATCTACGTACCGTAGACCGCCCGTGGACGTGAGCTGAAAGAAGATGGGTTATGCCCACGCCTATTCTTTGTGTATGACCGGCAGGTACGTCGATAGTCCATTCGCGATGATGAATGTCTCCCACACTTCGGTCCTCTGGTCTGGCGAACTGATCTCAACCTGCGATTCAACGGATGTGCAATCGGCAGTCGTCACGGTGGCGCGATACGTGACCGTGACCGTGTCACCCGCAGCCAACGCAGATAATTCCCCGTTCCAATACAGGGTCGGCGCATGAGATGGGTCTGTTGCGCCGGCGGTAGCCTCGAGGCTGCCGCCCTGGTAAGACAGGCCGGATGGAACAGTGTGGGTCATGTGGACGGTGGACGTAAAATCCTTGATGATGATGGTGTAATTGACCGTTTCTCCCTGCATGGCTGTTTTGGGAGAAGCGTATATCCCTTTTCCTGTCCCCGTGCCGCCGGCGAATGTGTTCCAGGCTGCGTCGATAAAATTGTCCGCATTCGTTGCAAACACCTGAGTAGAATATGAGTTGGCCGTGCCATTGGGGTGCGAATCGCCCGTCGCGCCGCCGTATTCCTCCTTGAGGCGGTTGGGATGGCTGGCGTGATTGTCAGGATAGGCCAGCACATTGAACCAGTCGAAGACAGCCACGTTGTTCAAGCCCGGATGGGCCGTGTTGTAGCTGTTCAGCCAATCGGTCTTGAGCCAAGTGTTGAACAAACGGGCGCGATGCGCATTGTCGTCCGATGTGCTTGCGTAGTTTAGGGGCGGTGCCGTCACCGGGATGAACAACACGTCCGGGTTTGCGGCGAAGATGTCTTCCAGCGGCCTATAGGTGTAGCCGCCGGAAGAATACGTGTTACCTGGCCCGGCGTAGTGGCGATAGACTGCCTTGTAGTTGGCGATGGTCTGCCAGCCATCGAACGGGTCGCCCGGTTCGATGCCATCGTCCTCTACGTTGCTGATTGGGTAACAGCTCTTGAACATGATGATCTTATTGAAGCCGGTGGCGGCCTGATGCGCCTTCACGCCATTCAGGTAATCGTTGAACCATAGGATCCAATGGTTCATGTTGGTGTTGTCGCCTGGTGTGCCTCCCAACGAGGCCAGGCGGCCGCTGTCCGGTGACATCGATGTGCCATAGGTGATGTCGTTAACTTCATCGATGTAGCTTTTGTTGAACAAGGCATCGCGCAAGCCAGAGTCCAGCCAGTTGGAACCGCACGAGTGGTGTAGGAAAATGAGGTCGCTCGTCGTATCGGCTATTTCCGCGCTTCCCTGCGCTGAGAGACGCGCCGGCGCCTGAATACCTGCCGCCCATGCCCATACGAAACCCATGATAAAAATCGCTCTGATGATCTTGCCTTCTTTCATTATTCTCTCCCTTCTGCCAATACCATCTGAGTATGAGTTTATCATGTTTGGGCAGTAATGACAATAGGACATTAGTCCATCCAATACTTGCATTGTTAAAAAATTGTGTATATAATGATATAATAACGTGTAACGCCTATAAGAGGCTGAGTTACCACTGTTCAGGTAGGCTCTAAACAAGAGGACGCAATCATGTCGTTGCAATGGACGCCCTATTCTCTAGTCTTGGCCTTTGCTGCGATTATATCGGCTGTCGCAGCCTCTTTTGCCTGGAAACGCCGAGCTGCTTCTGGCGCGATCCCCTTCGCTGTGTTTATGCTTGGCCTCAGCCTATGGGCTTTGGGGGACGCATTGATCTGGGCCAGCGCCAACCTATCGAGCCAGGCATTCTGGAACAATCTCTCGTATTTGGGTATCGTCATGGTGCCTACTTCGTGGTTCATCTTCGCATTTCAATATACGGGACTCCAAAAGTGGCTGGGAAAACGTGAAGTTGTATTGTTGTGTATAGAGCCTGTGCTTACCCTACTCTTCGCCTGGAGCAGTAACTATCATGTCTTGTTCTGGACGCAGCGCTGGTCGGAGGATTTGGGCATTCTTTCAATATACCGGGTTACCCATGGCCCGTTGTTCTGGCTTCACACTTCATACTCGTACGTGTTGTGCTTCGTGGCAACTCTCATTTTCGTAGGCCAAATCATCCGTTTCCCCAGCCTGTATCGAGAGCAGACAGTTGCCCTATTGGTCGGCGCTGTGATGCCGTGGTTAGCCAATGTGATCTATGTTTTTCACCTGAACCTGTTTGCTCAAATCGATCTGACCCCTCTGGCGTTCTTGATCACCGGGTCGGCCTTTTCGTGGGCATTTTTCCGGTTTCGCCTGTTCGATCTGGCGCCTGTCGCGCGGGATGTCATCTTCGAGACGATGGGCGACGGGGTGCTCATCGTGGATAACCTGGGGCGTATTATGGACATGAACCAGGTCATGTGCCACCTGCTGGGTGACAAGATCTCCAGGTTGGTCGGGCAGCCCATCACGCAAGCCTTGACCTCTTATCCTGACCTCATGCGAGCCTTGACGACAGCCACAGGCCGCCATGCGGAAATTTTTTGGATAGAAGGGGAGGAGGGTCATTTTTTCGACGTGGTCATTACCCCTCTGCATTCCTCACAGGGGCGGCTGACTGGTCGCCTGATCACATTGCGAGACATCACCAGGCGTCGAGAGGCTGAGGAAGCCCTCAAGAAGGCTTATGAGGAATTGGAACAGAGAGTCCAAGACCGCACCTGCGAGTTGGCAGCAGCGAACGAGAGTCTGCTAGCTGAAATTGCCGAGCGCAATCGGATAGAAGGGGCGTTGCGCGAAAGTGAAGAACGTTATCGTCTTCATTTCGAGAACATGAACGACGTGATATACTCAATTGGCCCCGATTTCAATCTCCTAACCATATCACCGAGCGTAGAAAGGTATTTGGGGTACAGGCCGGAGGAACTGATTGGCAGGCACGTCGGGGAGATGAACTTGCTCTCCCCAGGATATCTCGAGGTCGCTTTCGAAGACATAAGTCGCGCGTTGGCCGGGGAACTACGCCCTTCGCAGATGTACGAGTTCATTGCCAAAGATGGCACGCGGAGAATCGGTGAGCTGACCGGGGCGCCGCTCTATCGGGATGGTCAAGTTATCGCCGTGATAACAGTTGCCAGAGACATAACCGAACGCGTACGGACTGATGAACAGCTCAAAGCTTCGCTTGCGGAAAAGGAGATTCTCCTGAAGGAGATTCATCATCGGGTCAAGAACAATCTGCAGATCGTCTCCAGTTTGCTCTATTTGCAGTCCGGCCAGGTCCACGACGAGCAGGTTCTCGACGTCCTCAAGGAAAGCCAGAATCGGGTCAGGTCGATGGCATTCGTCCACGAGAGGCTTTATCAGTCCGAAGACCTGGCCCGGGTGAATTTCGTGGAGTATATACGTAGCCTGGGCCATTACCTTTTTCAATCGTATGGTATGGATGGGAGCATGATCCACTTCATTGTAGAAGGCGAAGAAGCCCTGCTGGATATCGACATGGCGATGCCCTGTGGTTTGCTCCTCAATGAGTTGCTGTCCAACGCCTTGAAACACGCCTTCCCTGCTGGCAGAAGAGGCGAAATCCGCGTCAGTTTCTACGCCCATGTCCTCGACGGCAAAAGATTTTGGAAGCTCATCGTGGCAGATGATGGGGTAGGCTTGCCTCCAAAATTTGATCTGATCACTTCGGAATCGTTGGGCCTCCGCCTGGCGAACACGCTGGTGGGGCAGATCAACGGAGAAATACGGATCGATCGGCGGTATGGTACCGCGTTTGAGATCACATTTGCCGATCCGTCTTCGGAGTTTGCCGTTCAGCAATTGATGTTTAGTAACACCAGGGAGGAGTAAGCATGTCGAAAACCAGAATCTTGATTGTGGAAGACGAAGGTATCGTCGCTCTCGATATTGAGACGAGGCTGGAGAGTCTGGGGTATGCGGTCTGCGGCGTGGCTTCTACAGGGGAACAGGCCATCCAGCTTGCGGAAAGCACCGAACCTGCTCTGGTGTTGATGGACATCAAATTGAAAGGGCCGATGGACGGTGTGGATGCTGCTCAACAGATCCGTGAACGATTGGATGTGCCGATTGTGTATCTGACTGCTTTCGCAGACAAACACACATTGGAGCGCGCTAAGGTAACGCAACCTTTCGGTTATGTCCTGAAACCTTTCCAGGAAAGAGAGCTTCATACCGTCATTGAAATAGCCATTTTCAAGCATCAGATGGAAGCCAGACTGAGAGAAAATGAAGAGTGGCTTTCTACAACTCTCAGAAGTATCGGAGATGCGGTCATAGCTACGGGCGGTCGTAGTCAGATTCGGCTTATGAACTCGGAAGCAGAGGTTTTGACAGGCTGGAAAGAACGAGAAGCTTTGGGTAAGCCTCTGGATCAAGTTCTGAAGCTCCTCGACGAGTCCACTCGTCAGTCGGTCGATATCTCCGCGTCGAATATTTTTCGTGACGATGCCGGTGCCTTGCCAGCGGAGCGCCTGTTGTTGGTGACGAAAGATGGCGCAGAGACGCCGACAAACTGTAATTTCTCTCTAATCCAGGATCTCAATGCCAGACCGGTCGGCATTGTTCTGGTCTTGCGAAATACCTCTCGAGAGCGGCAGTTAGAGAGAGAATTCCTAAAAATTCAAAAACTGGAATCGCTCAGTGTCCTGGCTGGTGGAATCGCTCACGATTTCAACAATATCATCACCGGTATACTGGGCAATATCGAGATGGCCAAAGAGCTGATCGAGCCTGAAAGCCGGGCCTCTTTACTGCTAGCTGCCGCGGCCGAATCGTCTTTACGGGCAAAGAACTTGACGCAGCAGTTGCTCACCTTTGCTCAGGGAGGCTCTCCGATCAAAGAAACAGTCGATATGAGTACGTTGGTCCAGGAGGTGGCCTCATTTGCTTTGAGGGGTTCAAACGTCTGTTGCCATTTTTCGATTGCCAGCGACCTTTGGGCAACTGCAGCCGACCCTGGTCAAATCGGGCAGGTGATCAGCAATCTGGTTATCAACGCGGATCAAGCCATGCCAAATGGCGGGACAATACAGATCCACTGCGATAACGTAAGTGTGGGGCAGGGCGCAGACCTCCTCGTTCGACCAGGGAAGTACGTGAGGATTTTGGTGATCGACCAGGGAATAGGAATACCGCAGCAACACATCACCAGAATTTTCGACCCTTATTTCTCAACCAAACAGAAGGGCAGTGGGTTGGGCCTAGCAGTAGCCTATTCGGTCGTCAAAAGCCATGGGGGGTATATCAAAGTAGACTCAGAATTGGGAGAGGGGACAACTTTCCACGTCTACTTACCGGCTGAAGAGAAACAGATGACCTCTACCACCGAGCCGGCGCTGCAAGCCCCTTCACAGGATCACGCCAGAGTACTGGTCATGGATGATGAGAAAGCGGTCCGGGAAGTAGTTGGTATAGCCCTCGAAAGTGTCGGCTACCAAGTGGCTTTTGCCCACGACGGTAACGAGGCACTCAAGATGTACGAGCAGGCCAATCAGGCCGGGAAGCCGTATGATGTGGTAATCGTCGATCTCACCGTGCCCGGAGGTATGGGAGGCGAAGAAACGTTTAGTCACCTCGTTGGAATAAACCCGGACGTCAAGGTCATCGTCTCCAGCGGCTACGCAGGCGGACCTATTCTGTCCGAATTTCAGAAATATGGGTTCAAAGGGCTTTTACGCAAGCCCTATCGCATCAAGCAGTTACGAGAGCTGGTGGCGAGAGTGGTCTCGTCCGAATGAGCAATCGCGTCATCGCCACAGCAGGTCAGGCTGGGTGAGAGCATCCTGGATCTTCGCTCTGCCATAGCGCGCCTTGACCCAACCGATGGTCAGAATGCTGCCCAGCGCCATCGCCCCAATACCGATCAGTCCGGCTTCCGGGCCAAAGGTTCCCCCGGTGATGAGGGTGTCGCCTCCCTGCTCGATGCCGAAAACGCTGAATGAACTCGCCAGGCCGCTTACCGGAAACCCGAAAACTACACCCTGGAAGAAGTTCCACGTGATGTGCAAACCAATCGGAATGGCAAGCTCCCCTGTCAGAATGAATCCCATCGCCAGAAAGATGCCGGCCAGGAAGATATTGAAGGTGCTGGTGAAAGTCGCGTTAGGGTTGCCGATGTGGAGATAGCCGAACAGTGCCGAAGACAACAACGTAGCGGCCACGATAGCCCCCGTCATCCCAAGCAGCGGCACGCCGCGTAGTCCTTCTGCCAGGTTTTTGACCTGGTAGCCCCGACTGAAAAGTTCCTCTTGTATGCCAACGGCAATGAAATAGAGCAAAGAAAACACAAGTCCCTGAAAGAATGGTTGGTTGTACCCTCCAGATACGACCAGCTTGCCGGTCACGGTAATCCATCCGGCGGCCGATTCCACCAGAAAGATGACCGCCATTAAAAATGCGCCCAGAAATAACCCAAACCCAAGATCGATCCACCAATCCCTGCTCAGGTGAAGCCCAAAATTGACGAATCGTCTGCGGTCGAAGAAACGCCCCGCCAGCCAAACACTCAACATGACGCCGAGCAACATGCTGAATTTCAACACGAACAGCGTCCCCGGCGATGCAAGCAGGAACGATACATCCGGTCCGATCATTTGCTGGTCGGATGGCATTCCGCTCTGAGTTGGGAGCACCAGTGTGGCAATCATCATCGCGATCATGGGGAAGAGCGTGACCAGAATCAAAAACAACAGGGCCTGCAACATGAGCCGCCACAACATGGCGATGCGACGTTGTTCACTATCCCAGAAAACCCTCTTGAGCATGTTTTGCCTCCTGCGTCGAAGATATTGAAGAAGATTACCACGTCTGGGCCGTTGTAGGCAAATGCTAAGACCTGCCAGGTCTTGAAGACCTGGCAGGTCTTGCTCTGAGTTGAGGAGGTTTACCGACAGCATCATGCTCCTCAACAGTTCTCGATCTCGGCAGAGCGATTACGGTTTGGGCTCCTCTGTCGCAATGACTTCAGGCCGCGTCATCGCCGCCATATCCACGGTGACTTTCTCTCCCAGGCTTTCGAGCGAATCGTACATGACTTGCAGGATGTACTTGCCGTTGTGAGCGAAGGCGCCCGGATCTTTGGCGACATACTGGTAGTTGTAGGCTGCTCTCAGCAGTCGCGGCGTCCAACTGGCATACCGGTCCGCTTCATCCGGATCGACCTGCCCGTTCGCGTTGGCATCGATGAAGAAGTACGGATGAGTTGCTGAGTTGTAGGCGGTGGGCGTGCCTGCGACCTTAGCGGCGTAATCCTGGATAGCAACCAACAACTTCTCGTGCATACCGGCCACCTCAGCGGCCATCCCTTCTTCAGAATTCCCATCGCCGTCGAAGTCCGTGTAAGACATATTGATCTTGCTCAAATCCTCTTCCGACGTCACCTCAACATGGCACTCCGTACACGCGTCAGTTCTGACTATAAGCCTATGCTCCCCATGACATTCGGTGCAAGCGTCCTGTTCCTCCACGTGTGCGAACAGCCCGTTGTATTGCTTGCTATCGTACTCGTATGCACCCTTGGCCTGTGTGCCGAAACGGGTCGCGCCTGCTGCAAAGTAGTGGACGTTCACGAAACCCAGCTTATCGGAGACTGTGTCCGCTTCAAGGTCTTGGAGCGCTTTATTCAAGCTTACGGTCGACTGGCGGCCTTGATGACACTGCATGCAAATGTTGCTGTTGGGATCAGCGCTCAGCACAGCTCCGCTCGGGAACTGCACCGATTCCACCGGGTGGAGGGCAGGGAAGCTTTGCGAGTCGTGACAGGTCGCACACAGCAGCCCATTGGCCGGCGGCTCAGAGATGTTGACCCCTTCTTTCAAAAAGAGAGGCAGACCTACGCCGGTATGGCATTTGGCGCAGTCTTTGGGTACGACGCCCTCCGCATCCCAGTGCCGGAAGGCTTCTTCAGAGCCGGCAAAGTGCCCGTAATCGATCCGGTGAGCTGTGGACAGGTCCACGGGCTTGGCCAACGCCTGATTCAGGTCCTCGATGGAGTCATAAAGAAGCTGGATTATGTACTTGCCGCCGTGCGCGAACGCCCCTGGGTCTTTTAGCGAAGTCTGGTAGTTGTAGGCAGCCTTGGCCAGACGTCCCGTCCAGACATTGTACGCATTATCCCCATTGGCTTCATCCTCGTCAGGCTCTCCGTTCTCGTTGGTGTCGATGAAGAAGTATGGATACGCTGCTGAGTTGTAGACGATAGACTTGCCGGCCACTTCTTTGGCATAGACCTGGACGGTCTGGTACAGCATCTTCTGCAGGCCCTCGATCTCGTAGTAGACGCCTTCCTCTACGTCGCCGTCGCCATCGTAGTCCGCTCTGGAGCCTTGTGTTCGGGCATTCTTCAGATCGTCCACGCTTTTAACATCGGCATGGCATTCGGCACATTTCTCGACTTCGATCTCCAGCGTGTGCGGGCTGTGGCAACCCGTACAGGTGGCGATCTCCTCGACGTGAGCGAACTTGCCGTCATACGATTTTCCTTCGTACTGATAACCGCCCTTGGCTGCTGTGCCATACATGGAAGCCGTCGCCGCAAAGTAATGGATGTTGGTGAAACCCAGTTTCTCATTGGGGGTGTCCATATCAGTCACACCGGCATCAGCGATAGCCTTGTTCACGCTCTCAGTCGAAGCTCGGCCCTGGTGACACTGCATACAACGCGCTTCTGATCCCAAACCTGTGATTTCCGCACCCGATGGCATGACCACGCTGGACAGGGTGATGGCCGCCGTGTTGTGGCAAGTCATGCAGGTGATGACCGTATCGGGCTTCGGCGTGACATCGACGGTGCCAGGCGCGGAACCATCAGCGCCCAGAAAGTCCATGTACCCCGTCGAGCTATGGCATTTGGCGCAGGCTACCGGCACAACCGATGGATCTTCCGCATCCCAGTGCCTGAAAACCTCCGATTCCTT
>Ga0351833_1100_pt1 | contig 16375 bp, 11 predicted proteins | sample BONcelHFGM3001C5_FD_206751 | JGI IMG/M metagenome (GOLD analysis project Ga0351833, IMG submission 206751) | Enriched cells from coal bed in the Powder River Basin, Montana, United States - BONCAT cells FGM rep1 HSBNCT.FGM.300.1.C5 ...
TCTGATTGCCGTTTATGTTCGAACCAAAAGTGGTCGAACGAACGTTGTCAAAAGAAAGACCGAGCGTTGTTCCCGTAGGGAGCTGTTTAGAAAATGACGCATTCCAATTCCAGATGTCCTGTCTCGAACCAAATATCGGAGTTGTGCGTTTCGCTTTGTCCATCTGATAAGAACCGGCAAGCTCCAGATAGGTGTCGAACACGCCTTTGGCCATGGGAACGCCTTCCGCTGCCTGTCGCACAGTCATCTCTGATTGTTTGATTCCGAAACTGCGCTCTATGATGAGTTCTGTCACCTTTTGGGAATTGAGCTTTCCGATCTGGGAAGCCGCGTTTGCAGACGCCGTAAAAAGCGAAATCAAGACGACCGAACAGAGAAAAACGGTTTTTTTTGCGGCCAAGGCGAATTATCTCAAGAGACAAGATGAACTTATGGTTCTTAGAGAGCGGGAACTCACCGCCATGGACCTTCTAAGGCATGATCTCGAATATGGGCCGGACGATGAGCTGGATGTTTTTTTGGATGAACCTCCGTTTGCCGATTGCGGAGTGTTCAGCGATGAAAGAGTGGCCCTAGCGCTCGAACGCAGAGGCGACTATCAAGCCATCAAAAACGAACTGGAAAGGTTAAACGTAGTTCTTAAGGTGGCCAAAAACACAAGGTGGCCGAGCCTCGATCTCGTCTCAAGTCTCGAGCTCAACGACGTCGATCCAAGCTACAAGAAAGCCGTTGGCAATATGGATAGCCCCAATGTTACGGTTGGATTGTCGTTTAGCGTGCCGCTTGAAAATCGAAGGGCCAGGGCAGACGCCAGTCGTGCCAGAGCAGATGTGGCCAGATCCCTCTACGCGATGAAGGATCTCGAAAATCAAATCGTCAACAGCCTTTCCAGGTTGATACTGGAAGTGCAGTCGAGAAAAAAAATAGTGGAAACCAACAGGCAGGTTTTCGATCTGCAGGTAAGAAAGCTCTTGGAGGAAATGAAAAAATATCGCATGGGGCGTTCTTCATCTTATATCGTCGTTCAATATCAAAACGATGCGGTTTCGGCCGAGAAGGGTTTTATAGATGCCTGGCTTGCCTATCAGGCTTCGGTTCTGGGGCTTGATCTCGCTGAAAGCAGGGTTATAGAGGGAAAATGAAATGAAAAGGGTCTTTAGCTTCTTCGTTAATCAGCCGATGTTTGTCAACCTTCTCACGATATTCATACTTGTGGCGGGAGGTATTTCTCTTGCCGGCCTCAACCGCGATGTGTTTCCAAATATACAGCTCGATATAGTAACCGTAACGACGATTTATCACGGGGCTACGCCACAGGAAATAGAAAAACTTATAACGATACCCCTCGAGAAGGAACTCAAGGAGGTCGGCGATATAAAGGAGATGACCTCTAGCTCCATGGAGGGGAGATCGACGATAGTTATGGAGATAGAGCCTGATGCCCCCGACAAACGCAAGGTGGTTGGAGACATACAAAGGGCTGTTGATCGCACCGACGACCTTCCTGCCGACCTTAAGGACAAGCCGATAGTCTATGAGATAGAAACCCGAAATCGTCCGGTGGTCGAGGTGGCCATATCCGGCGATATGTCGCTTGATGAATTGACAAATCATGCCCATGCGCTTGAGACTCGCATGCTGGATCTGACGAATGTGGCCCGGGTGAATCGTTCCGGTTGGAGAGATCGCGAGATTTGGGTGGAGGTGGATCCCGAAAAGGTCAATGAGTACTACATGTCGCTTGCCGAGGTCGTGGGAGCTATCAAAAAGCAAAACGTGAGCATACCGGGCGGAACTCTCATAGGAGGCGACCGTGAAAGCATAATAAGGACGACAGGAGAGTTCGAAGATGCAAGCGGCGTGAGGCCAATAGTGATACGCGCCAACGAAAAGGGATATTGGGTGAGGGTGGAGGACATCGCTCAAGTTACCGATACTTTTCAGTCCGAAACTACTACGCACCGTTCCAATGCCAACAGAGCGATAACACTAGTGGTGGTAAAAAAAGAACGAGGCGATGTCATAGAGGTGGTGGAAGAGATAAAAAAAGCGGTAGATGAATACCTGCTGCATGCTCCGAAAAATCTCGATGTGTCGCTTGTAAACGATCTTTCCTATTACGTGAAAAGACGACTCAACGTGCTTGTAAGTAACGGATGGGTGGGGATGATACTCGTGTTGACCTGTCTGTTTTTGTTTTTAAGTTCAAGAGTGGCCGTAGCAACAGCGCTTGGCATTCCAATAGCTTTTCTGACCACTTTCATGGTTATGTCTTATTTTGGCGTTACGATAAATCTGCTTACAATGTTCGGCCTCATTATGGTTCTTGGGATGATAGTAGATGACGCCATCATCATATCCGAAAACGTGCATAGGCATCTGGAAAAAGGCGTCCCTGCGGCCGAAGCTGCGGTGATAGGCGCCTACGAAGTTTGGATGCCGGTGTTGGCTACCGTCATTACCACGGTGGCAGCTTTTACGCCGCTCATGTTCATGACAGGCATAATGGGCAAGTTCATAATGTTCATACCACTCATCGTGATATTGGCACTTATCTCCTCGTTGCTGGAGTCCTTCATTATATTGCCGTCGCATCTTTTGACACTCGAGAGAATTCCAAAGTGGGGAACGTTGCGCAGGTTTGGTTCCGACCGCTTTTCAAGGTGGTTTTCCGATTTTGCAAAACGTTATGTGGAGCTTCTTTCCTGGCTTGTGGGACGTCGCTGGAAAGTTATAGCTGTATCCCTGGTTTTTTTTGCAGTGTCGTTCTACGTGGGTATCGTCAAGATCCCGTTCGTGCTATTTCCCCAAAAGGGCATCGAAGCTTTTTTTATAAGGGTCAAGGCTCCTGTCGGTACGGCTCTTGAAGTTACGGCGGAGATGATGAGACCCATTGAAAACGCGGTAAAATCTATTCCTGAAAGCGAGCTCGACGATTTTATCACGTATGTTGGGGTAGCCCAACAAGACGATATAGATCCGTTTAGCGAGAGGGCAAGCCACGTAGGTCAGGTACAGGTTTTTTTGAAATCCGCTTCAGCGCGTAAGATGGAAGCTGACGAAATAATAGAATATCTGAGAAAAAAAACCAAAAGCGTCAACGGTTTCAGGGAGATCACCTTCGAGAAAGTAAGGCCGGGCCCGCCGGTGGGAGCGCCGGTTGTCATTCGCGTGAGGGGGGATGATTTTAAGGTTCTCGAAGCTGCTGCGGAAGACATCAAATTTTTTCTTTCGAAGATTAAAGGAGTCTCGGACGTACACGACAGCTACGAGCCGGGAAAAGATGAGACTAGGGTAGTGGTAAATAATCTTTCGGCCTCACGCGCTGGCATAGGGGTGGAGGACATCGCCTTGGCGACGCGCGCTTCTTTCGACGGCGTGATAGCAACCAGCGTCAAAAAATCTGACGAGGAAATAGATGTAAGGGTGAGATATCCTGATAAGTTCAGATATCAGGAGGGAGCCCTTTCGAAGGTGATGATACCCAACGGACGGGGCAACCTCATCCCGATAACGCAGGTCGCTGTCTTTGAAATGGCGCCGGGGTTGAACGCCATTCATCATTTCGACAGAAAGAGGACGATAGTCGTCAGGGCGATGGTTGACGAGAAAAATGCCACCTCGGTAGGGGTGACGAAATCGGTGGAAAAGAATTTCAGGAATATTTCGGAGAAACACAGCGATGTAACGCTTAGCTATGGGGGCGAGTGGGAGAAGACGCAGGAATCGCTTGCGAGTCTTAAGATAGCCATGGTGGCCGCGGCGCTTTTTATCTTCATGGTGCTGGCGTTTCAGTTTCAGTCTTTGCTTCAGCCAATGATAGTCATGATAGCCGTTCCCTATGGCTTTGTCGGAATATCATGGGCGTTTTTGTTTCACTCAGAACCCAAAAGTTTTCTGGCGATGGTCGGAGCGGTGGGGCTGGCTGGAGTCGTGGTCAATAATTCCATAGTCCTTATAGACTTCATCAACAAGGCGAAGCTGGAGGGCGCTACCTTGCGCGAGGCTATAATAGAGGCTGCAGGTGTGAGGCTGCGTCCAATCGTTCTCACGACGATAACGACTGCCGCGGGACTTTTGCCGGTGGCCTACGGATTTATGGGTGCCGATCCGTTTTTGGAACCGATGGCGCTGGCCATAGGCTGGGGCTTGTTGTTTTCAACTTTCTGCACTCTTCTGGTCACTCCCTGCGTGTATGCAGGTATAGACGACCTGCATTGCTTTGCGATGAGGCGCTGCAAATTTTTGAAAGATCACGGCAAAAGGGATAGAAATACTCCCTAGGGCATCTCTAAAAACCCATCATCAAACAATTGTCATTCCCGCATGCTTAAAGCGGGAATCCAGCCATATTCTTTTCTCATGCGGCTTTCCGGGACTGGATCCCCGATAACATCATTCGGGGATGACAGTCATAAACAGGTTTTTAGAGATGCCCCCTAGAGAAGAACTGCTTTGAAAGTAGTTTTTGCCGTTGCCAACCGCGACGCCGCCGTTACTTCGCGTCAATCCGCATTGGGATTGTCATCTGGCGTCATGGCTTCATGGGCGATAGCGACGCCGTATTCAGACATTTTGTGATGCACCGGTAGAACCTTGACGTATTTCGCAGCTATTCCGGGTCTGTTGCTTATGCCGAGCTTTGTAAAGAGCATATCGAACTGACCGAAGAGTTCTTCCAGTATGGCCATTTTCGCATTTTCCGGTATCGACCAAATTTTTGCTTTGAAGGCACCAAAAACTTTCTTTCTGGCTTTGTAATAAAACTGTTCATCGGTCATTCCGGCTTTTTTCTCTTCTGCGCAGTTTTTGTTTAGCCACTCATACATTTCATCTCTCAGATTTTTGGGGAAATTTTTAGAATCGAAAATCGTATTTTGAAAACCGGTGGCGAGATGAACTTCCATCGCCTGATGTTTTGGAAAATTGTCGAAGGCAGATTCAGGAAGTGTGGAGGCCCCGTGCTGCACCACGCCGCCGAAACCGAATTTTTTTCTGGCCATTTCGCCCAGCTTGTCGATCACGCCAAAATCGAGCGCGACCTTGGCGATGGAACCATCAGGCAGTACCACGCCGCCGTGGCTCGTTCCGGTTTGGATAGATATTTTGCTTATGCCTGCGGTTCCCGCACCCAGCGCGGAGTTGTAGCCGTTCATGAAGGCTTCAAGTTCTTCCGGCGTAGAGTTTTGCGTTCCTACTTCGCCTATTTCCCCGCCAACAGATATCGTCAGGCCCGCAGGTTCGCATTTTCTGACATGTTTGGTGAGTTCTGCCGCAACCTCGTAATTTAGGCGTTGCTGCTCGGATACATTGTCTTTGGAAAGATCGACTAGCGTGGATGTGTCTATGTCGATGTTGTAAAATCCCGCGCCTACGGCCTCGGTGATGAGCTTCTTTAGGGTGTTTATCTCGGAGGTTTTATCGGAAGCGAATTTTTTGGCATTTACCTGAAAATGATCGCCCTGAATGAATACCGGAGATTTCCATCCTTCGCGTATAGCAGCGCCAAGCACGCAAGATACGAATTCAGCCGGCCTTTGATCTGTGTAGCCCATCTCCGATTTGGCGATCTCGAATATGCAGGCATCCGTTTCGTGTTTCTTGAGCGCCCGGAAGATGGTTCTCGCCATGTCGTAGGTAAGCCCGCGCAGGTTTATTGCGGGGACCGTCATGTTTTTCCACTCGTCTTTTGCGCGGGCAATGTAGAGATCGTGTATTGATCCGGATGGGCATCCAAGCGACTGAGATGCTTCCCATACAACCCATCTGGCGGCGTTTTTAACAGCGTCATCTTCGGCGAACACCGCATTGTGTATGAGGGCATCGATAGTTTCTTTTCTGAATAGTTCGGCGTTGTTTATCGTTACCAAATCGCCTTTTATTGAAATAGATTTTTCGCAGCCTTTCTTCATATCGTCTATCGAATTCCATGACTTCATTTTATCTTCCTCCCTTTTGGTTTTGTTTTTGGTTTCGTTAAAGTTTTTTTAGGGCTTCGCTCATCCTCGACATGCCTTCCGAGATATTTTTCATGGAGGTGGCATATGAAAATCTTATATTTTCAGGCGAACCGAAGGAATCGCCGCTTACTGTCGCTATTCGCGCCTCGTCTAACAGATATTTAGCGAGTTTTGCGGAAGTATTTATCGCAGCCCTTTTTCCAAGATATGCGCTTACGTCCGGAAAAAGATAAAATGCCCCATCCGGCACAGGACATTTAAGGCCCGGTATCGCAAGCATCAGTTCGAGCATCGCGTCCCTGCGGGTCCTAAACTCGTTTTTCATCTCGATGATGTCATCGACAGGTCCGGTTAATGCTTCAAGGCAAGCTGTTTGAATGAAGCCGGGTATCCCGCTTATCTGCTGGCCTACCAAGGCCGAAATCTTTTCTATCACAGGTTTTGGCCCTGCGGCGTAGCCCATTCTCCACCCGGTCATGGCGTATGCTTTGGAAACGCCGTTTATCACCACCGTCAGGTCTTTGGTTTCAGGACATGCCTTGGCGATGGAGGTGTGAACAAAGTCGCCATAGACGAGTTTTTCGTAAATTTCGTCTGATATTATCATTATATCGCGACCTGCCAGAACGGTTCCCAGCGCCTTTAGCTCTCTAGCTGTGTAGGCGCTTCCGCTCGGGTTTGAAGGAGAGTTTATTATGATGGCGCGCGTCTTCGGTGTGATCGCCTTTTCCAATTCGACGGCGGTGAGTTTGAAATTATTTTCCACAGTGGTCTTGATGAATACGGGAACGCCGTCAGCTTGCATCACCTGATCGGGGTATGAAACCCAATATGGGGAGGGTATGATTACCTCATCACCCGGGTCTATGGCCACCTGCAATGCATTATAGATGGCTTGCTTGGCGCCGCAGGTGACTGTTATTTCATTCAATTCGTAGGCAAGGCCGTTGTCGCGCAGGAGCTTTTCAGCGATAGCTTTTCTAAGCTCCGGTATGCCCGCGCTGGGAGTGTATCTGGTCTGACCTTTGTCGAGCCCGCCTTTGGCTGCATTGCGTATTCTTTCCGGAGTGTCGAAATCAGGTTCTCCGGTGGCGAAGCTTATGACGTCTATTCCTTTGGCTTTCATCTCGGATGCCGTAGCGGCCATGGCGAGCGTGGCTGAGGGGGACATGCTCTTAGCGCGTTTGGAAATTTTTATCATGATTGTTGTTCTCCTCTCTTCTTGTTGACGAGGAGTTTGTCTCTTAGCCTTTCGGCGACCACAGGGTGTATCATCCCGCACCCGCTTGCTCCAAACGAAATGACCTCTTTGATGATCGAAGAGCTTAGATGGGCGTATTTGCCTTCGGTCATCATGTAGAGAAACTCCACGTCCGGATCGAGCGTCTTGTTGGCTAGCGCCATCTGGGATTCGTATTCATAATCGCCCACTGTGCGCAGGCCGCGAAGGATCCGGTTGATGCCTTTGGATTTCGCGTATTCCACGAGCAGACCTTTGAAGGCGTCTATTTCTATATTTTGCCTGTCTTTAAAAATTTCCCTTAACATCTCCACGCGCTCCTCGGGCGTGAAAATAGGGGTTTTGGTGGTGTTTACAGCGACGGCGACAATTATTTTGTCGAAAATTTTAAGGCCACGCTCGATTATGTTTATGTGCCCATTGGTCGGTGGGTCGAAACTGCCTGCACATATAGCCTGATTTCCCATCACTACCTCGCCATGTTTAAAAAACTGACGAGCGTTTGACCATATTTGCGAGAGTCGGTCAAGGCGAGCCTGGAGAAATTTTCAAGGGGTTCCTTGGGGTGGTGTTCGACGACGATGATGCAATCATCGCCTAAGATCGGGGATGATTCCAAAAGTTTCAGGGTGGGGTTTACGAGATTTTTCTCATATGGAGGATCTACGAATACGAGATTGAATTTTTCAGCGGTTTTGGAGAGCCTTGCGATGCCTCGTTCCACGCTTGCCCGGACAATGCTGGCTTGGGTTTCAAGTTTGCAGTGGATAAGATTTTTTTTGATGGCGTCTAGGCACGGTTTCCATTCCTCTACAAACGTGGCGTGGTGGGCCCCTCTCGAGAGCGCCTCTATCCCCACCGAACCGCAGCCCGCGAAAAGATCGAGCACCCAAAGGTCGCTTACGTCGAAGAGGATATTGAAAATCGCTTCCTTTACCTGATCCAAGGCAGGCCTTACCCTGCGGTCGTTTGGAGCATACAGTCTGTGACCCTTGGCTTTTCCTGCAATAACTCTCATCGTCTTCTCCGGGAATTTACAATGTAAGGGATATCTGTCGGGCGACTTCTCTTGCCGGCTCGGAAGTTCCCATGAATGCAGCTAGGGCGATGAGCGCAATTCCCGTGAGAACGATCAGGCAGGTAAGGACGGTTCCTACTATTCCCAAGACGAAGCCAGCCCTCGCAATTCCATTTCCGGCAGGATTTGATTTTCCGGCTTTTATTTTTATTAGTTCCATTTTGCCCATGATTATCGCAGGGATGCCAGTTAGAAAGCCTGTGCACATTATGGATAATATGCCTAAAATCAGGGCGGTCATGGCGCGATTGCTGGCCACATCCCTTGGCGGTATGTAGCCATGGGGCGGCGATTTGGCCGTGGACGCGTGTTCTGCTGGCGTTGCCAAGGATATCTGCCGTTCATTCATCGGTTTTCCTCCGGATGCGTGTGCATGAATCTGCCACAGGCTGATCGCGGTCGCAATCCTATAGTTTATGGAGATCTATAATAACCGCCCATCAGCTCGCGTTATCCTCGATAGGCACGGGTAATTGCTCCCATCACGGAAGTGAAAGTTCCTTTGCGAGAGTGTTGAAGGGCAGGACTCTTACTTTTCTGGTTGCGTGTTCGAAGTCTTTTTTGCCAAGATGAACGAGGTAGAAAGATGGGATTTTAAGTCGTTCGGAAAAATAAAACATGGATTGAGGGATATCTTTGAAACTGGTTTTGCACTCGACTGCAAAAAGAGGTTTGCCACTTTTGATGACAACGAAATCGATCTCCCTTTTGTCTGTATCGCGTATATAACGCAACTCCATAGGATAGCCCTCGGTATTTTCTACAAAGTGACAATATTTAAGCAATTGGCATGCGACCATATTTTTAAAACGACTGCCGACATCGGCGATAAGCGACCAGTCCCATAAATATGCCTTCATTTCTTTTTTGACGGCCCGGATTTTTGAATATCCAAACGGTGCAATCCTGAAAATAACATAAAGACGTTCTAAAATATTTAACCAATTGCTTGCGGTGCCGTGCGCAACCTGCAAATCCTCTCTTAGAGCATTTATTGATAAAGGCGATCCGACTAACTCTGGAATCCTGTCTGCTAGCTGTGAAATCAGGACTACTTCTTCAACGCGTTCCAAATCACGCAGGTCGTCTCTTAGGACTTGTTGTTTTCTTTCCATTTGCCACCTGCGAAGCTCTGTCTCAGATTGCATAAAAAAAGGCTCGGGAAATCCTCCAAACTTCAAAAGAGACTCGACCGTGTTTATGTTAAAGTTAGGATCAAGTTCGCCGACGCTTAATGGATGAAGTTGATAAGAGTGGTACCTGCCGGTTAATGCATCGCCGCCCTTTTTGTATAGGTCAAGTCTTGCACTTCCGGTGACTAGGTATTCTCTTTTAGATTTGGTTTTATCGTAAAGCCCCTTTAGATAATTTCTCCAACGGGAGTATTTATGTATTTCGTCAAATACTATCAATTTTTGATTAGGCGGGAATTCCTGATTTAAAATTTTGTCCTGATCGTCCATGCTGTCCCAGTTGAGATATGCGGGATGAGCCTCGTCTCCATGTAACAATCGGAGTGCTAGGGTTGTTTTGCCAACCTGCCTGGGACCGCTTAAAAAAACCATTTTGTTTTTAAGGTCTTTTTTGATGAACGATTCCAGATAGCGTTTTTCTATTGTTTTATTCATGTCAACACCTCTCGAAATTGCTCATGAGTGATTTGCATAGCTGTATAAAAAAAACAAGCACAATATAGAAAACCCCGCCAGACGGAGCAAAGTTTAAAGCCACATAAATCGTTGAAAATGTTGGGTTTATTTTGCTCCGTCTGGCGTTTTTTATTTTATTTAAAGATGACTATTTTTGACGATGACGCAACTTTTGCCTAAAAAATGCCGATAATACATATGTATGTGAAAAAGGGAGGCTATAACTGTGGCAAAATATGCGGTAATTATTAATGGTGATAGAGAGGGTAGGCATCTGCAAAATGTTGAGAGGGCAGGTGCTGAGCTCGCAAAATCCGGTTTCAGTCTGTATGTGGCAAGTCCCCAAAAACCGGAGCTTCCAACAGATCAATACGTACCTGCCAACAAGCGTGATGTAGCGGGGCTATTGGAATCTTTGAGAGGTAGGATGGGCCCGGATGATGAACTTGTCATCTATACGACCGGCCATGGAGCAGAATCGGGTATGTGTCTGGAGGATGGTTGCAATACCGAAAACATTGTTGCGGAGTTGGATCACCTGCCATATTCGAAAAGGGTAGTGGTCATGGATCAATGTTTTGGTGGCAATTTCACAGGACGCTTTGTTGATGATCCAAGGACGCTTTTTGTCTCGGCAGGCAGCAAAGATGAAACTGTTTGTTGCGGTGAATTTGCGCCAAGATTTTGGGCCGCCGATGTTCCAGACCTAAATGGTGATGGAGTAGTCTCTTTTGCAGAGAGGCATGCAAATGTAATGGCTCAGGGAGTTTGGCAGTCGGTTCCAAGATTTGTGCCTACCGAAGGATATATTCAGGACGGAGCGGCACCGTTTGAAAATAAGGTGATAGTGGTGGAAGATGAAGGGTCCCTGAATGAGCAACTGAAAAGATTAAAGCCGGGTCAGTACGCGATAATGACATTTTCCACCACATGGTGTGGGCCGTGCAGGACATATAAGCCCATATTTGATGAATTTGCAGAAGATGGCAACGGACAGCACTTGTGGTTAAGGACTGAAAGCGAGGATTTGGCGAGTGCGTGGGGGATTACAGGATATCCAACTATAATGATCATAGACGGTCAGGGAAATAGACATGAGGTAGATAGAAATAATGTGCTCTCCGAGATTAGTGAAGTTGGCACGTCATTAGCCGACCGGGCGAGATTGCTGCGAAAGAAGTTTTCCGATGCTGATCCTGCGATTCGCGCTAATGCTGTATATGGCTATGGCAGGCTTGCAGATAAACTTTCACCAGAAGAATTGGCGGAAGGTGCGAAAGCTTTGAGAGCGATGTTTGCAGACAGTGAACCTGAAGTCCTACGGGTAGTCGCGTCCGCTTATGGTGAACTGGCCAAAAAGTTTTTACCTAAAGAGAAAACTGAAGCTGAGAAGGCCCTTAGGGCGATGTTTACTGATAGCGATTCTGGTGTTCGATTTACAGCCGCAATGGCATATTGCAGTCTCCTTCTACTTGAAAAAACGGAGACGTGTGTGAAGGCATTAAAAATGATGTTTGCTAATGATGTCGCTGAAGTGCGAATGGCGGCTGTAATAGCCTATGGTCAACTCGCCGATGCTAATAAACTATCACCGGAAGAATTGGCGGAAGGCGCGAGGGTGCTTAGGACGATGTTTGAGGATGGTCTCCCCGGGGTTCGTTCTGTTGCAGTAAGTTCTTATGATAATTTTACCAACAATCTATCACCAGAAGAATTGGCGGAAAGCGCGAAGGCTTTGAGAGCGATGTTTGCAGACAGTGAACCTCAAGTTAGGAGACTTGCGGTATTCGCTTATCACTATATTACTCCCAAATTATCATCGGAAGAAGCAATGGAAGGTGCGAAGGCGCTTAGGGTGATGTTTGCAGACAGTGAACCTGAAGTTAAAAAAATTGCGGTATCCGTTTATTACAATATTGCTATTGCTTACAATCTATCACCGGAAGAATTGGCGGAAGGTGCGAAGGCGCTTAGAACGATATTTGCAGACAGTGAACCTGAAGTTAGGAGACTTGCGGTATCCCTTTATCATAGGATCGCTCACGAATTATCACCGGAAGAATTGGCGGAAGGCGCGAAGGCGCTTAGGGTGATGTTTGCAGACAGTGAACCTGAAGTTAGAAAAATTGCGGTATCCGTTTATTACAATATTGCTATTGCTTACAATCTATCACCGGAAGAATTGGCGGAAGGCGCGAAGGCGCTTAGGGTGATGTTTGCAGACAGTGATCCTGAAGTTAGAAAAATTGCGGTATCCGTTTATCACTATATTACCCCCAAATTATCACCGGAAGAATTGGCGGAAGGCGCGAAGGCTTTGAGGGCGATGTTTGCAGACTCGGATCGCGAAGTTCAACTGAACGCCATATTAGCTTATGGCAGGATCAAGGGGATGGAGGTTTTGAAAACAATGTTCGCTAGCGGTGGTGATTTGGAAGAATTTGCGAAGAGGTCTTTTTGTAGGTTAATCAAAGATTTGTCATCAGAGGAAGTGAAAAAATATGCAAAGGATATTATAGCAATGCTTACAGATAGTAATCCTGAGGTTCGTTGGGCTGCTATAAGTGCTTGTGTTGGGAAAAAGTTTGCCAGTACTATTTCGACAGAAGTGGTAAATGAAGTTGCGGGAATTTTTAGGACATTATTTGCAGATAGAGACCAAACAGTGCGTCGGGATGCCGTATACTCTTATGGTAGATTTGCCAAAAAAAGCAACTGGAGGTTTTCAAGAGAAGAAATGGCAAGAGGTTCAAGTGCTCTTAGGGTTATGTTTGCAGACGCTGATCCCGAAATTCGAGAAAGATCCACATATTCCTATGTTGAACTTGCTCACAATCTATCACCGGAAGAATTGGCGGAAGGCGCGAAGGCTCTGAGAGCAATGTTTGCCGATAGCGATGCTACAGTCCGATTACGAGCTGTAACCGCTTATGTTGAACTTGCCCATCATTTTTCGCCAGAAGAATTGGCGGAAGGCGCGAAGGCTCTGAGAGCAATGTTTGCCGATAGCGAACCTCAGATTTATGATGCTGCTATGAAAGCTTGTATTAAACTTCAACTTTCTGGCAAACTACCGCCAGGAGAAGAGTTGGAAAATGTTCGAGAGTTTTGAAAAACCCCGCCAGAAAACCCCCGTCAGACGCCTCTGAAAAAGTTTAAAGCCACATAAATCGTTGAAAATGTTGGGTTTATTTTGCTCCGTCTGGCGTTTTTTACACCCTAACCTTTCGACTTCGATTAGCAAAACTACCAATATGCGTCTGGATACCCCAGCGGCCACTTAAAAAGGGATATTTGTGCTGATCATTAGCGACTAGGCCGGTTGTTCGATGTCAGTACCTCATCTACATCGAAATCCGCATGACTTCCTTGAATGATCGTAAACTTTTTATCGGGACTGCCGATGATTTCAAAGAGCGCGCGGCCCTGTTCGAACGGGACGATCTTGTCGTCTTTCACATGAAACTGCCGTATCGGCGCCCTCGCCAGCGGTGCGATGGCCGCCGTGTCGTGTATGCCTCCAGCAAAGACGCAGAATATTTTATACAGCGACTCGCACATGCTCTTCATGCTGTAGAAAGTATTTACGAGAATCACCTTGGAGATTTCCGGATACTGCGCGGCGGCGTAAACAGCCGGTGAACCTCCTAGCGAATGACCAAGGACGATGACATCTTTGCTTTCTATTCCGCGCGAACGCAAAAACTCGATTGCGAGATCCACCGTTTCGCCCACATTCTTTGTGTCCGGTCGTCCTTCCGATGCCGAATATCCGGGATACGCCGGCGAGAGGAGGTTCCCCTCGCGCGCGAGAGCCTCGACGATAAACGGCAGCCTTCCTGCGTTGCCGTGAAGATAAAGATGGGTTTTGTGTTTGCCGATATCGTTTTGCGGCGCCCACAGCATATCTATTTTTTCGCCGGCCGGGTTTTTGACGAATATCTGTTCGTGCGGGATCTGAAATTCCTGAATTCGGCTCGGATAGGGATGGTGGATGATCCTTCCAGAGAAGATATAGAGCCCAAAAGAGATCGTAAGCCAAGTCAGCACAATCAGCGATACGGACTTCGCCGTCCGCTTGATATTTCGAGTTGTAACCATGTCGGCATGATATCCGATTATGCCGACATTCCAAGATAAAAACTCGTGGAAGATGTCGCGAGGAGTCCTTTAAAAAGAACAATCCCCGCGAAAGCGGGGATTGTGTATAAAACGTATGAACGATGAAACAGATTCAAAATGCCGGAGCGCGACTCATTCCGCCGGCCCGCACTGTCCGGTGGCAGTGCAACAATCTACCCACCCGTGTCCCAATGAAAATCTGGAACAGGCGGCATCCAACGCTGCTTGGTCAGCCACTATATCGAGTTCTTCCGCTCCGTCGCAGGCGTAGGCTTGATCCGCGCTGAACACTATGGTCGGCTGTACGTCAACGGTTCTAGGAACTTCATTAACGACGGAAACCCATGTCGTGGATGTGGTCCCGACCGTTACGGTGTCGTCACGAAGTTTTGTGTCTCCATTCCATCCTGCTATGAAGTCATTGATCCCCCAATCACTCTCAAAAAAACCGTTCGCGGCACCGTTGCCTACGGCAAGAATGCCGATATCGTAGTTTTCGTTGCTGGCGGATGCGTTGCCGTCTATGAGTTGAAAGCTGGAGTAAACCCTGTTGCCATAATCAGATCCCCCCCATGAACCGGCATTGTATCCGTTGAATGTCATGCCGTTGGAATACTGGGTCACTGTCGCTTCACTCCAGTTGGTGTTTTCAAGTGCTGCAGCAGGGGCTCCATATTGATCGAGTTCGATCGTCTTGCTTATGAACTGACCGCTGGAGTTTAAGGTTCCGCTTACCACGACCTGATGGGCGCCGTTCCATCCTCCACCCGTATGAAGCCCTTTGGCGACCATGCCCATGGTCGTGCCGCTTATCGTCTGTTTCACATACTCTGTTTGAGAGCCGTCTTGGCACATGAACATCTCGAATTCGGTGATCGCGCCGCCGGACTTTGTCACCTTCATTTTGAGATGGTCTGGAGCACCTCCATCCTCTCCAATTTCAAGTCCCAGAACATGATATTCGCCATCGTAAATCACCTCGAGGTCGGGGTCTCCGGCCACGATGTTCTGCACATAACACAGAATCATATCGGCCATCGCCGCTTCGGATATAACCATCTTGGCTTGGTTCGTTGCTTCGCACATATCGAGGCTGTCTCCCGCCCCGAAGGTGTCGGCGGCAAAGTTTTTGAGAACAACCCCGGTTGTCGCTGGTGTCTTGGTTACAATTGCATCCTTGGCACTGATAGAACCGCTCACTGCTGAAACCACCGGAGATGTTGCTCTTGGTAAATCCTCAATGGAAGCTATGCTCGGCGTGTCGTCGCTACTACTGCTGCTGCCGCATGAAACAAGAAATGCTACAGCGCCCAACACAAACACAATATGCCATCTGTTCTTCATTCTCCCCTCCCGTTTAGTTGCATTTTATTGGACAGACCACCCATCCAAACGTTGCGCGCGACTGTACTCGAAAATGTTAGGCTAGACAATGTTTTTTCTGTTTTTTCTGTGCTTTCTGTATCTTGAACATTTCAAGGTAACGCGGGATAGGCCGTTTTTTTTGCGTGGACAATCGTATTTGGCTCTTATAGTAAGTTTCGAGATTAAAAAACGAAAGGAAACGGGACATGAAAAAGTTTTTTTTAGGGATTTTAGTGTTTTCTATCTTTGCCCAGACGGTGTATGCGGCCAAAACTACCTACATAGCCACAAACAAGCGCTTTAATTACGTAAAGCTGCGTCAGGTTTCAGCCGGGGTTGCCGAAGAACTTTCGATGAGCCATCCAAAAGAGATAAACGTGGATGGGCTCAAGGCGGCTCTTGCGTCTATAAAACTTTCAAGAACCTATCTCATAAAAAAAGAGGTGGATACCCAGCAGGTGTTCGATGAAAGGGCCATAGAGTTTCTGGCGCCGAATATGGTGAGGGCTTTCGCGCAGGCCAATCCCATGGAAAAGCTCGTCATTTCATATCTCAGCAAAGATCCCATATTCATACTCAGAAACGATCGTCTCAATATAGCGGACTGCTGGATAAGCGGCAACGAGCTGCATGTGGATTTCAAAAAGCTTTTTGCGAAGATTACAGGTGATATAGACAAGCGTGGCAACGAGACGAAAGCCGCGTCCCGGGCCAAGGGGCTTAGGGTGAGACTTGAGCTTGGTCCCGGGCAAAAGATGGCTATGTCGAACCCTGAGGAGATAATTCTCGACCTCGACTATAACTACGTCGTCGTTCCGGAGACAAAACAGGCTCCGAAGAAGGGGGTCACGATGACCGGCGAGGAAGTTCCTCTCGTCTGGACCGCAGATAACGCTACGACGGATGAACCAGAGGTCAAGCCGATGTCTGCTGCAGAAAAAAAGACGAAGAAAAAAGAGAT
>Ga0351833_1087_pt2 | contig 16291 bp, 16 predicted proteins | sample BONcelHFGM3001C5_FD_206751 | JGI IMG/M metagenome (GOLD analysis project Ga0351833, IMG submission 206751) | Enriched cells from coal bed in the Powder River Basin, Montana, United States - BONCAT cells FGM rep1 HSBNCT.FGM.300.1.C5 ...
AAGAACCTTTTTCTTGATGAGCACCGCATTGTTGCCGCGATGCACGCCAGGGGTTCCCATGTATTTTCTTTCTCCGGCGACAAAAGCCGGTAGGAGGTCGTCGGTGCGGCGTTCCAACTGGATGATGTCGCCGACCACCAGCTCCATGACATCCCCCGCGGAAATGGTGGCGCGGCCCAGTTCCACGACAAAATCCACCGGGATGTTCTTGATGTTCTCGGTGAGGACGCGCTTGATGCTGATATCCTCGTCGCTCTGCTCCCGCTGGAAAGTGGTAAGGAGCTTGCCCTTGACCGATTCCAGGTTGCTCATGGGGATGCAGACCGTGATGCTGCCCACGGCCCGGTCCATGTCCACATCGTAGCGGCAAATGATTACCACGTCCTCGGGCTGGCAGATCTTGGCGAACTGCGGATTGATCTCGCTTCTGATGTACTGGACCTTGAGGGGCTGCAGGGAATACCAGGCCTTTTCCAGATCGTTGAGCAGGAGATTCACCACCCGCCGGATGAGGCGCTGCTCGATGGCCGTGAAATCGCGGCCCTCGATGCGGATGTTTCTGGTGCCGGTGCCGCCCAGGAAGTTTTCCACCAGGGTGAAGACCAGCTTGGGCTCAAGGACGATGAGGGCGTGGCCGCGGAAGGGCGCCATGCGGAAGATCTGCAGGCTGCTCGGCACGGGCAGGGTGCGGACAAAGGCGCCGAAGCGCTCCAGCTCGATGGGGGCGGAGGTCAGGTCGATGATCCGGCGCAGGGTGGTGGAAAGCGAGGTGCGGACCGCACGCATGAAGGCGTCGGAGATCGCCTCCATGGCAGGCATCTTTACCTGGACGATCCTTTCCTGCCGGGTAAAGTCGTAGGCCTGATAGCCCAAGGCTTCCGCATCAATGGGTTCTTCCGGCTCTTCGATTTCGCCGCCGGAAATTCCCTTGAGTAGCGCGTCAACCTCGTCCTGGCTGAGAATCTGTTCCATGCTTTTCCGCTGGGTGTTTTTTCGGGTTGGTTGCAGAAAGCCCGAGGGCTACTGCACGACAAATTCCGTAAAATAAATATTCTTGATATGGTCGGGCCGCATGATCTCGTTGAACCGCTCCAGCAGCTCATCCCGGACGCGGATCTTGCCTTCCGGGGTCATGACCTCCTCAAAGCCCAGGCTGGTGAGCATCATGATCACCATGTCGCGGAGCTTGGGCGCCGCCTTGGTGGCCTTGTCCACGGCCTCCTTGCTTTCAAGCTCCAGTTCGATCTTGACCTTGAGGTAGCGTTTGCCCTTGGGGTCGGCCAGATTGACGACAAAGGGCTCCATGACCAGCATTTCCCCAATCACCGGGGCGGCTTCTTTTTTTGCCTCCTGACTGGCAATCTCTTCAACCGCTGGTTTATTGGCCAGGAATTTGGTATAGGCGAAAAAACCGCCGCCACCGAGGACGAGAATGCCTACGCCAAGGATGATGAAAAAGCCCATCTTGGATTTCTTTTTAGGATCCTGTTCTGTTGTCTGTGGGTCTTTTTCCGCAGCCATTGTTCTGTCTCCTCGGGGAAAAAAGGAAGGCTGGGAAATCCCTGAGCCTTCTCTTTGGTTTGGTTGTAAAGCAAGCATTGTGCCGCGAGGCTTTTCTTGTGTATAACAGTATATGTAAATTATCGGTAATTCAATGTATTTCTGGAAAATAGGCAGGAGGGCCGGTCTTTTTCCGGCATGGTGTGCAGGGGGATCTTTCGTCATGATTTTGACTTCAACCGGACGGAGTGTCAAAAAAATATCGAAAATGTGCGGAAATCGGTGCCGGCCTCCGCACAACGTGGCGTAGCCGTGAGAAAATAATGATGGTATTCCAGGTTGTTACGAGACTGTTGCGGTCCGGTTGGAGGGGGCATGGAGCTGCGCGCATGTGAGGTTGGTCTGGCTGTATGCCATCAGTATGACCGGAGTCTCTTGAAGGATCGGGTGGAGATGCTGTGCAACGGCCTGGGCTTTAGGGTCTCCCCGGGAAGCAGGGTGCTGCTCAAGCCCAATCTGGTTTCTGCGGTGCGGAACAAAGGGTTGGCCTGCACCCGCCCGGAGGTTGTTGCTGCCGTGGCGGAGTGGTTTCTCGATCAGGGGGCCGCAGTGCGGGTCGGCGATTCGCCGGCATTCGGCACGGCCGTCGGGGTTATGGCTGCCTGCGGCATCACTGCGGCGCTCAAGGGTTTGCCCGTGGCCATGGTCAACTTCGAAAAGGCGCAGCCGGTCCGTCTCGCCTCCGGGCTGTCCATCGGGGTGGCGCGGGCGGTGGGCGAGTGCGATCTGCTGGTCAATCTGCCCAAGATCAAGGCCCATGGCCAGCTCTATCTGAGTCTGGCAGTAAAGAACTATTTCGGGACGGTGGTGGGGTTCCGCAAGCCCTGGCTTCATGCCCGGCATGGCGACATCGACAACCGGTTCGAAGCCATGCTGGTCGATCTTCTTGCTGTGCTCCCCGGCGGGATTACCCTGGCCGATGGGGTGGAGGCCATGCACGCGGACGGACCGGTGGCGGGCAAGCCTTTTCCTCTCCATCTGCTGGCGGGAGGGCTCAATCCCGTGGCCCTGGACACGGCCCTGATCGCCGTACTCGGCCTTCCCCCTCAAGCAAGCCCTGTCTGGCGGGAATGTTGCAGGCGCAGCCTTGCGGGAAGCACCCTGAAGGAGCTGTCCTTCCCGTTTTCCAGGGTGGAAGAGGTCGCGGCCCAGGGATTTCAGGCGCCTTCCCGCTTGCGGCCGGTGAGTTTTCATCCCTGGCGCCTCTTGCTGGGCGCCGTGAAAAGGGTTATGGCCAGGTAGGCGGGGAGTGCCGGATGCCGGCGAGGCGGGAAAGTCTTCTTTACTTTCCCGCCTGAAAATTTTATCGTGGCCAGCACATTGATGCTCAGCAACCCATTACGGGGACAGCTATAAAGAGGAGTAGGGGTATGTTCAATCTGCGCGGGAAAGTAGGTTTGGTAACCGGCAGTTCACGCGGGATCGGCAAGGCGATCGCGCTGCGGCTTGCGGAAAACGGGGTTGATCTGGTGGTGAACTATGTGCGCCACCGCCAGGACGCGGAGGCCACCGCCCGTCTCATCGAGGAGAAGGGGGCGCGCTGCCTGGTGGTCAAGGCCAACGTGGCCAACGACGAGGATCTCCAGGGGATGTTCGGTCTGATCAAAAGCGAGTTCGGGCATCTTGATTTTCTCATCAGCAACGCCGCCTCCGGCGTTTTGAAACCGGCGCTGGAGCTGAGCAGCCGCCACTGGAACTGGGCCATGGAGATCAATGCCCGGGCCCTGCTTTCCCTCACCCAGCAGGCCGCGCCGCTCATGAGCAAGGGCGCCAGGATCATGGCGGTTTCCAGCATGGGGGCGGTGCGGGCCGTGGAGAATTACACGGCCGTGGGCGCTTCCAAGGCGGCGCTTGAGTCACTGGTCCGCCATCTGGCCGTGGAGCTGGGGCCCATGGGGATCAATGTCAACACCATCAGCGCCGGAGCCGTGGATACCGAGGCTCTCAAAAAATTTCCCAACCGGCAACAGATCCTCGACGGCGCCCTGCAACGCACACCCCTTGGGCGGCTTACCACCCCCGAGGACGTGGCCGATGTAGCCCTGTTTCTCTGCAGTGATCTGGCCGCCATGATCCAGGGGCAGACCATCGTCGTGGACGGTGGCTATTCCATCCGGGCCTGATTTCTAGGCCATGGAAGCCTTCCGGACACAGGCGCGGCTGATCCTCGCCTCGGGTTCGCCCCGGCGGCGCGATTTTCTTGCCGACGTGGGGATTGCCTTTGAGGTGCGGGTCACGGACATTGACGAGACCCCGCTGCCCGGCGAGTTGCCCGTAGATTTTGTCGCGCGGCTGTCCCGGGAAAAGGCCCGGGGTGTTGACCTTTCCGACGCTTGGGTGCTGGGTGCCGATACCGCGGTGGTGGTGGATGGGGAGATTCTCGGCAAGCCCGGCGATGAAGAGGAGGCCTGCGCCATGCTTATGCAGCTCTCCGGCCGCTGGCATGAGGTGTGGACAGGATTTTCCCTCTGCTGCCAGACTACCGGCGAATCATGCACTAAAACCGTCTGCACCAAAGTCCGGTTTCTCACGCTCACCCCGGAGTTGTGTCGGGCGTATGTGCGCACCGGAGAGCCCCTGGACAAGGCCGGAGCTTACGGGATTCAGGGCAAGGGGTGTTTTCTGGTCCCGGAAATAAGCGGTTCCTATACCAATGTGGTGGGCTTGCCCATGACCGAGGTGCTGGAAGCGTTGTTGCACCACAAGGTAATTGCCTTGATGGACGGTTTGTGAGAAACTCATCCCAGCCATGAATGCCTCCGAATCGAATATCTTCGTTGCCCGCCAGCCCATCTTCAAGGGGAACAAGGAGGTGTTCGCCTACGAGCTGCTCTTCCGTTCCGGCCTGACCAATTACTTCGACCCCATGCAGGACGGGGAAGAGGCTACCTCCAAGGTCATCACCAACAGCTTTCTCCTCATCGGCATTCCCGCCATCACCGAAGGAAAAAAGGCGTTCATCAATTTCAGCGAAGATATGCTGCTCAAGGGGTATCCCTCGCTTTTCCCCAAGGAAATTACCGTGGTCGAGGTGCTGGAAACGGTGGGGGCCACGCCCGGGGTCGTAGCGGCATGCGGGAAGCTGGTCGAGGCGGGGTATGTCCTGGCGCTGGATGATTTTCTCTACGAAGACCGTTTTCTGCCGCTGGTCAAGCTGGCCAGGATCATCAAATTCGACATCCGCCAGATGAGTTTCAGCGAACTTGAGCGCCAGGCCAAGGTGGTCAGCCGGTACAACGTGAAGCTGCTGGCGGAAAAAATCGAAACCAATGAAGAGTTTGAGGCCGTTAAGAAGCTGGGCTTTGATCTGTTTCAGGGCTATTTTTTCAGCCGCCCCCATATCATGGAGGGGCGGGATATCCCCGGCTCCAAGCTCCATTATCTGCAGGTGTTGAAGGTTATCCAGGATGAGGATTACGATTTCGCCGAGCTGTCCAAGTTTGTCAGCCGGGATGTTTCCCTGGCCTACAAATTGCTCAAGTATGCGAATTCCGCCTATTTTGCCAGAAGGCAGAAGCTGGACAGCATTGAGATGGTCGTGGCAATGCTGGGGCAACGCACCTTACGAAAATGGCTGTCGCTGATGATGCTGTCCTACCTCGCCGCCGACAAGCCGTCCGAGCTGCTCCGCCTGGCCGCTTTCCGGGGCAGTTTCTGTGAACTGATCGCCGATCAGCTTCTGGACCGGCGCAGCGAGGCGGGGATGTTTCATACGGCCGGGATGTTTTCCCTGCTTCCTGCCATGCTTGACAAGGATATGGCGGAGATCCTGCCGGAGCTGGCCCTGCCCGGGAAGCTTCAGGAGGCGTTGCTCTCCGAGGTTGCGGCCACCCCTCTTGCCCGGACCCTCGCCCTGGTCATGGCCTACGAGCGGGGAGATTGGGGAAAAACCGTCGATCTGGGGGCAAAACTAACGCTCAACCTTGATTCCCTGCCCCTGCTCTACGAGCAGGCCATTGAAATAGCCCAGGTTCAGCTTACGGATTGATAATCTGTGTGCAGAATGGCTTTGGGTCTGCAAGGGGAAATGAAAAAAACAGGGGTATGAACGTATCGCCGGTAGCCCAAATCTTAGGGATTATGGTTAGTCAACACATCAACAACCGTCCCTTTGCTCTCCCAGAGGGGTGAGTTAGCGTTGCAGGGCGGCGATACGACTTTCCAGGCTGGGGTGGGTGGCAAACAGCGCCAGCCAGCCGCCTTTGCCGGTAATGCCCGAGGCAGCCATGTTCTGCGGCAGTAGGCCAGCCTGCATCCCGCTAAGCCGCCGCAGGGCAGCGATCATCGGCTGGGGGCCGCCCAGGAGATATGCTGCGCCTGCGTCGGCCCGGAACTCCCGCTGGCGGGAAAAGTACATCACCACCGTGCTGGCGAGGATGCCAAAGACCATCTCGCAGACGAACACGATTATCATGTAGCCAATCCCAGGGCCGGAAGGGGCTTCTGTTTCGTCGCCCCGGCGCAGCATGCTGTCGATGAGTGAGCCCACCACTCTGGCCAGGAAGAAGACAAAGGTGTTGACCACCCCCTGAATCAAGGTAAGGGTCACCATGTCGCCGTTGGCGATGTGCGCCACCTCGTGGGCCAGAACCGCCTCGACCTCCTGCTCATTCATGCCGTGGAGCAGCCCGGTGGAGACAGCGACCAGCGATTTTGCCTTGCTTGCCCCGGTGGCGAAGGCGTTCGGCTCCCCCTCGTAAATGGCCACCTCGGGCATGGGCAGACCGGCCTCGCGGGCAAACCGGGCCACGGTGTCGATCAGCCACTGCTCTTCCCGGTTCTGGGGCTGCGCTATGACCTGGGCACCGGTGGACCATTTGGCGATGGGCTTGGACATCCACAGGGAGATAAAGGCGCCGCCGAAGCCCATGATTGCGGCAAACGCCAGCAGCATACCGAGATTCAGGCCGTTGGCCGTGAGAAAGCGGTTGACCCCGAGCAGGTTTACCACCGTGCCCAGCACGAGCATGATGGCGAGGTTGGTGCAGAGGAAGAGAAAAATACGTTTCATGATGCTTTTCCTTTTTTTGTTGCTGAAGACATGGACAACGGACGCGACCGCCTGCTTGAGCCTCAGCCGAGCCATGAGGGTCGGCGAGCTATCCGTTTGGAGCCGGGTGAAACTCTAGACACCGGCGAATCAGGAATGTTCCGATTTTTTTTGGGGGATGTCGGAGAGTAAGGTGGCCAGCACCTTGTCGATGCGTTTGTCGTCCATGTCCACCACCTCAAGCCGCCACCCTTCCCATTCCGTGTAGTCGCTGGTTCGTGGCACCCGGCCAAGCAGCAGCATGACCAGGCCGCTGAGGGTATGGTAACGTCCCTTGTCCTCCTCGGGGACCGCCTTGAGCGCGAGGCGGTCCTTCAGCTCCGGAATGGGGATGGTCCCATCCAGCAGCCATGAGCCATCCTCCCGCTGCACAGCCCAGGCATCCTCGGCGTTCCGTGGAGTGAATTCGCCGATTACCGCTTCGAGCAGGTCTTGCAGGGTGACCACTCCTTCTATTTCGCCATACTCGTCGATGACAAAGGCCATCTGCATGTTGCTGGCCCGGAACTGCTCCAGCAGCTCCATGCCGGTAAGGGTCTCCGGCACAAAGGCGCCGGGACGTAGATCAACGGAGAAATCCAGGGGGTGCCCCTGGGCCACGGTCGCCAAAGCATGTTTGGCCTCCACGATGCCAAGCAGTTTGTCCATCCCGCCATCGCAGACCGGAAAGCAGGAATGATCCGACTCTATCAAAAGTTTGAGATTCTCCTCCTGCGTTTGGCGGATGTCGAGGTAGACCACTGCGGACCGCGGAATCATCAGTGACCCAAGCTGGCGGTCGTCGAGGCGGAAAACATTGCGCACGATCGCGTGTTCCTGCTGTTCGATGACCCCGGCCTCGGAGCCTTCATCCAGCATGGCATGGATCTCCTCCTCGGTAACACTGGACGAGGTGTTTTGATTGACCCCCATGATCTTGAGCAGGGTATGGGTGGAAAACGAGAGCAGCAGGACAAACGGGCGGCTGAAGAAGGCCAACGCCCGCATCGGCCGTGCTACCAAGAGGGCGATGGTCTCGGGGTTGATCTGGCCGAGGCGTTTGGGCACCAGCTCACCGGCAACAATGGAGACATAGGTGATCGCCACAACGACGGCCGCCGTGGCACTGATATCCGCGGTCTGTTCCGGTATGTTGATGGTTTGCAACCACAGGGAAAAGGGGGCCGCCAACGCCGATTCACCCACGATGCCGCTGAGCACCCCAATGGATGTGATACCGATCTGGATGGTGGAGAGAAAACGAGTGGGGTCTTCGCCAAGCGCCAAGGCAACGCCGGCGGATGCGTCGCCATCGGCGGCGATTTTTTTCAGGCGTGCCTTGCGGGCGGTCACCAATGCGATTTCAGACATGGCAAAGAGACCGTTAAGGCCGATCAGGGCAAACAACAGAAAGATTTTCATTCAGTGCCTTTGGATGCGTTTCAGTATAAACACCGCCATGTGGGAACCGGAGTTCAGTATAAGGGGGATGGCCGGGGAAAGCAAGCAAGCTCGGACTGCACGGCTTCCCGCTAGTCCGCCCAGCCGACGATGAACATCGCCAGAACCAGATAGCGTCCCGCCTTGGCCAGGGTAACCATCAGGAGAAAACTCCAGAGGGGCTCGCGCATGAGGCCAGCCACCACGGTAAGGGGATCGCCGATGATGGGCGCCCAGCTCAGTAGCAGGCTCCAACGGCCATGGCGGTGATAGGAGCGCCGGGCTTTTTCAAGATCGTGCTCCTTGACCGGGAACCAGGACTTCTCCCGGAAATACTCGATGGAGCGTCCCATCCACCAGTTTGCCGTCGAACCAAGCACATTGCCGCAGGTGGCAACGAGAAGCAGAGTCCAGGCCGGATGCCGATCCGCGAAAAGCAGCCCGGCAAGCACAGCCTCCGACTGGAGGGGGAGCAGGGTCGCGGCGCCGAACGCCGAGAGGAATAACCCGAGGTACCCGGTTAATTCCCACATCGACATCGCCCTGCAATAAATACCGTTCTCACCGGCATGAAAATTAGTCCATTTCAAGAAGGAACTGACGGGAAAAAGGCGGCGGGCCATGCAATGCCCGCCGCCTGCCCAAGCTGCAACTCATGCGCAACTGGCGCGTTTATACGGCCGCCTAGAGCACACGCTTGATCTGTTCATACTCTCCGCTGGTTTTCAGGGCAACTGTTACTTCGGCGTCGGAGCGGTTGCGCCAGAACCAGCCATGCTTGCCATCAAAGGCGGCCTGGAGTTTGCCGCTGGCTCCTGTCTCGTTCCGGCCCTTGCCGTAGCCATGATAAAACCCTTTAGGTGCGTTGTCCGGGTCTCCGTGCGTGTCGAAATTGACGGTGCCTCCCACGGTGGTCCATTCATAGTGGGCTATGGCGTCCTTTTTCATGGCAAGCTTCACCTCCGCTCCCTGTCCAGGGGCAAGCGTGATCGTCAGGGAGTGCTGCTGATTCGCTTTCTGCTTCTGGTCGCCGGCTGTCGCAGTTGAGTCTCCTTCAGCCCGGCGTGCGGCAGGTTCGGCCGCAACGGGCGTGCTGTCCGGCAAGGGTTTCTGCTCACTCTGCGCCTCGGCCGCCAGCGCGACCTTTATCTCACCCATCCTGGTAAGATCGAGTGCCCGGCCAATCCCGGTCGGGTCAATGCCGTATTCGGCGGGCAGAATTGTCGTGACGAGCAACACCAAGGCGATCAGGGCCGCGATAACGGTGGAACGCAATAATTTGCCCGTGCTTGGCAGTTCGGCGCGGGTGGGAAGATCGGAATTATACATTGGAAGAAACCTCCTTGGGATTTTCAGGAAACAACAAAGCCAGTGAGCTGATAGCCGATCAACACGAATCCGGCGCTCATCATGGCGACATTGGCGTTATAGGCGTACTTGAAAAAGGCAGCGGTTCGACGCCAGTAGCCGATCGCGATCAGGATGGCGCCTAAGCCAAGCAACTGGCCGATCTCGACGCCGACGTTGAAGGCGAGCAAGTTCGGCAGGAGGCCGTCACGCGCTATTTCATACTCCTGAATTTTCGCGGCCAGGCCGAACCCATGGAAAAGACCAAAAATGAGGGTCGCCACCTTGGTGTTGGGTTGCACGCCGAACCAGCGCTGAAAGGCGCCGATGTTGTCAAGCGCCTTGTACACCACCGACAGGCCGATGATCGCGTCGATGAGATAGGCGTTGACGTTTACCCCGGCATAAACGCCGTACAACAGGGTGCTTGAATGGCCGATCGCGAAAAGGCTCACATAGATTGCGATATCCTTCAAGCGGTACAGGAAGAAGATTACCCCTGCGAGAAACAGCAAATGATCGTACCCAGTGACCATGTGCTTGGCGCCGAGGTAGGTGAAGGGCAACAGATTGAGACCGGAAATCTCCTGAATGTATCCCTTGTCGCCTTCCGCCACGCCGTGGGCGTGCGCGGCGACACTGAACAGGAGGGGGATGAGGGCCAGGGCAAGCACGCGCATGCATGCCCCGAATCCCGTTGTGGTCGGAAAACCACGGGCCGCTTTTGATAATAACTGAAAGGTCATATATTTATCTCCAAAATGCGTAACATGGTGACGTGCATTGAATACAACACCGTGGCGTGCATGCCCCAAAAAAACGGAGTCATGCGCCTGGTGACCGGATAAGGCCATGGACTGCTGAGATCGCAGTGGGATCGACGATAAAGCTGAGTTGAGCAGCTTGGCTGCTCAATCGAAACGTATGCCCTTTGGGGGGAAAGTCCGGATCATGGCCGCCGATGAATTGAGGAGTTGCGGACGAGCGCCGCAAAGGGTTAGGCGCTGTTCGGAGGAGGCGGACAAAGATCGAGAAACATCTCGGGGATGGAAGGAGCGTATTCGAAAAAACTCAGGCGTGAAAGGAAGATTGCGGGAAGCGAGGGAGGTGTCCAGAGGTTGAAGTCGTGGCTGTGGTGATGGTGGTTGTCGCAGCACCCTTCTTCCTTGTGGGGCTGGGGGATGGAATCATGCCCATGCGCCAGCGGGTCAATCTCCGCATGGAGCTTGAAACAACCGGCGTCAGTCTCGGCTGAAGTCCGCGCTTCGGGCGGCATCACAGGCTGTCTCTCGGTTACATGGAAACCGAAGGTTACGCCGTTCGCGGAAAAAAGGAACAGGAGGATAACCAAAACCGCAATGATCCGACGCTGGAAGAACTGTTGAGGCAAGCAATTACACTCCGCGCTGGGGGTTGGCCAAGCATTCCACGAAACGGGCCGGAGTTTACCGGAAGCCAAGGAGGAATGTCAAGGGAAATCCAGTCATTACCGCACGACGAAAAATTGGAGAAGTCAGCAACCACCGGCAAAGCCGGCGGCTTGAGCTTACTGACTGATGGCGTTCATCTTCGAGAAATCGCCGATCCTCAGAAAGAGCTGGGCGATAGCGGTCAGCAGGTTCAGCCGGTTGGCGCGCACCTTTTCATCCTCCGCCATGACCATGACTTCCTCGAAAAAGGTGTCAACCGGCTCCTTCATCTTGAGGATCACACCCAGCGCCTTTTTGTAATCACCGGCTTCAAGCAGGGGGGTGGCCTCCCGGCTGACAGCCAGGTATGCCTCATGGAGTTTCTGTTCGGCGGGTTCGCTGAGCAGTTTCGGTTGCACCGAGGTCTCGCTGTTATCCTTGATGATATTGATCACCCGCTTGAAGGCCCCGGCCAGAACGGGAAAGGCTTCCTGGCCGCTGATGGCCATGAGGGCCTTGATTTTCCGTTTGCAGTCAACCGGATCGTCGAAGGAGATCGAGGTGACCGCTTCCACCGCCTCGGCCGGGATTCCCTGGCCGGTGAGATCGTTGCTGAAACGGCCCTTGATGAAATCGAGCACGTTGCGGCGGGCGTCGGCCCGGGAGACGGTCAGCCTGTCTCCGTGGAGAGTAAGCGCCTCATCCACGAACTCGGCAAGGGACAGGCGGAATCCCATGGCGTTGATGATGTGGAGCAGCCCCAGCGAGAGGCGGCGCAGGCCAAAGGGGTCGGCGGTGCCGGTGGGGGTCTGGCCGATGCCGAAGCAGCCGGTGATGGAGTCAAGCCGGTCGGCCATGCCGACCAGCGCTCCTGGGATTGACGCCGGTAATGCGCCCCCGGCCCTGACCGGGAGGTAATGCTCCCGGATGGCCGTGGCAACCTCGGCCGTTTCCCCGCCGAGCAGGGCGTAATCATGGCCGATTGCCCCCTGCAGGGTGGGGAACTCTCCCACCATGTCGGTCAACAGGTCGGTCTTTGCCAGAAGGGCACCGCGTTCGACGTGGGCCAGGTGTTCCGGCGCAAGTTTTTTCGCCAGCAATCCCGCCAGAGTGGTAACGCGGCGGGTCTTATCGAGCATGGTTCCCAGTTTGTGCTGAAAGATAACCCCCGTGAGGTCTTCGACCCGGTCCGCCAGGGTCTTCCGCTGGTCTTCCTTGAAGAAGAAGAAGGCGTCTTCCAGCCGCGCCCGGATCACCCGCTGGTGGCCGTCGGCGGCAAGCTTCGCATCGCGGGTGTCGGTGTTGTTCACCGCGATGAAATTGGGCATGAGTTTGCCCGCGGCGTCAACCACGGCGAAGTATTTCTGGTGTTCCCGCATGGAGGTGATCAGCACCTCGCGGGGCAGGGCGAGGAAGCGTTCCTCAAAGGCGCCGCAGATGGCAAAGGGCTTTTCCACCAGATTGCACACCGTGTCCACCAGTTCGTCATCCGGAAGGATCGTTCCTCCCGCCTGTTGGGCCGCCTTGGTGATCTCGGCAAGCACCGCATCGCGGCGTTCCTGGGGCTCGACCATGACCTGGGCCGTGCGCAGGGTTTCGACATAGTCGCTGTAGCCGGAGGCGGGGAAGGGCCCCCTGGCCATGAAACGGTGGCCGCAGGTGGTGTTGGTGCTGGTGATGGTGTCCAGGGTGAAGGGGACGGTCTTGCCGCCATAGACGGCGAGCAGCCACTGGATCGGGCGGGCAAAGCTGGTGCGGCCCGCGCCCCAACGCATGGATTTGGGGAAATTGAGGCTGGTGACCACCTCGGGCAGCAGCTCGGCAAGGAGGTCCGAGGTCGGGCGGCCGGCCTGCTCGACGCGGACCATGAGGTATTCGCCTTTGGGCGTTGCCAGTATCTGCAGGGCCTCAACCTCGACCCCGTTCTTTTTGGCAAAGCCGAGGGCTGCCTGGGTGGGCTGGCCATCCTGGGCAAAGGCCGCTTTTTTCGGGGGGCCGAGAATCTCCTCTTGCCGGTCCGGCTGGCGCTCGGCCAAGCCGCCGATCGATACGGTAAGACGCCTGGGGGTGGCCGCGGTGCGCAGGGTGGAATAGGGCAGGGCCAGGGCGGTGAGGCGCTCGCCGAGGATTTTTTCCAATTGGGCAAGGGCGGGCATGATATAGCCCGCCGGAATTTCTTCGGTGCCGATTTCAAAGAGGAGCTCGTGTTGCATGATCAGTTTCTCGCGATATTTTTTTGACGGTGATCCTGGCGGCCGTGTCGAGGAGCCGTTACACAATTACATGCGCTTTCCGGATTGTCTTATTACGGCTCTTTATGCTGTTTTGGCAACCAAAATGACAGTTTTTTTTGCCGTAACGGCTCAGGATGCGGCCGGGTTGTTGTGCCATTCCAGGGAGGCAAAGGTGTTGTAGCCTTGGGAAAGGTTTTCCACCAGAACGGAAAACCAGGCAATGGCCGCATGGTTTTCAAGTGTGCGGCCAAGGGCCGTGGTAATGCTTTCCACGGAAAGGGTGTATTCCGTGCAGGGTTCCGCCGTGGGCCAGCAGAGGTCGTGGGACGTCACCTCTTCCACCAACTGGATGATCTCCTCGATCCAGATGAAATGCTTGAACCGCAAGCGAATGGTGGCCCTGCCCCAGTGGCCGAGGGAGCGGGGCAAACCCTGGCCTCTCTGGGACGGTGCCGGCGGGGAAATGGGCACCTGGATCTCCAGGACGAGATCATCGGTTTTTTCCAGCGAGCCATGCATGGTGCAGCGGTATTCCTTCATGCCAACCGATTGCGCCTGCCCGGATGATTTTTGCAGGAAATAGGGAAAGGTCATTTCCAGGTGGGCCGCTTCCGCCTGAAGCTTGATTTTCATCTCTTCGAGGATGCGATGAAAGCTCTTCAGGTTTATCTCGCCGTGGAACCGGTTGAGGATTTCCACGAACCGGCTCATATGGGTGCCCTTGAACTGATGGGGCAGATTGACGTACATGTTGACCGTGGCCACGGTTTTCTGGGTTTTTCGCGCCTTGTCCAGGACGGTTACCGGGTAGGAGATGTTTTTTACCCCCACCTTCTTGATGTTGATCCGGCGATAATCACGCTGGCCTTGGATATCTTTCATGTCGCTCATCGGGGAAGGGGTCCGGCGGGGTGGTGCGGGCTGATTGAAAAAAAGAGCCGCGCCTGGAAAAGCCGTTGCGCGATTTCGGCGCAGGGTGGGCTCAACCGGTGTCAACTCTCAGGCAAGATGTTTTTTCACTGCAGCCTTGAGCTCGTCCAGATTGGAGGATTTGACGATGTACTCATCGGAGGCCCAGGTGGCCAGGTCATGCTTGAACTCCTGGTAGGCGGAGCTGAGGATGACCGGCAGGGAGGAATTCATTTCCTTGATCTGGCGCAGAACATCGATGCCGTTGATGCCGGGCATATTGATGTCGAGGATGATGAGATCCGGGTTGATGATCTTCAGTTGGGTAAGGGCTTCTTCCCCGGAAAGAGCGGAGTGGACCTCGTATCCTTCCTCCTCCAGTTCTTCGCGGTACAGGAGATGGATGGAGTCTTCGTCGTCAACAAGCAGTATTTTTTTCATTGATCCCCCCCCCCTGTTGTCTTGCCAAGGGTTGTGAGAGTTGCTGTCCCCAGTGTTGGCTTAAATCGCCGCTTCTTTTAAGAATTGGGCTGCTTCTTCCGGCGGGATGGAGTTGATGTAAAAGCCTGAGCCCCATTCAAAACCGGCGATCATGGTCAATTTGGGCATGATTTCAAAATGCCAGTGATAATGCTCAAGGGGTTGCGAGCGCAACGGGGCGCCGTGCAGGACAAAGTTGTAGGGAACATTGGGAATGCAGGTGTCCAGGCGGCGCATGCACTCTGAGAAGATCGCGGTGAGCGCCTTGAAATGGGCGTCATCCATGGCAAGATAGGAAGAGGCATGTTGCTTGGGCAGGATCCACATCTCGAAAGGTGAACGGGGCGCATAGGGGACAATGGCGAGGAACAGGTCGTTTTCTGCCACCACCCGCTTGTCCTGGTTGATTTCCTGGCGGATGATGTCACAGAAAATGCAGCGCTCTTTGTATTTGAAGTAGGAGAGACTCCCCTCGATCTCGGAGCTGATCATGCGGGGGACAATGGGCAGGGCAATGAGCTGGGAGTGGGAATGTTCCAGCGAGGCTCCGGCCGCGGCGCCGAAATTCTTGAACACCATGACATACCGGAAACGCGGATCCTGGGCCAGGTCGAGCAACCGGTCCCGGTAAGCCAGAAAAACCTTGAGCATGCGATCCGCCGGCAGGTTGGCAAAGGATTCGTTGTGGTCCGGGGTTTCGATGATGACCTCGTGGGCGCCGATGCCGTTCATCCGGTCGTAGAGGCCATCGCCCTCTTTGTTGAGATTGCCCTCGATGATGAGGGCGGGATATTTGTTGGGCACCACCCGCAGATCCCAGCCGGGCCTGTTCGCCTGATGGCCATCGGTGCTGCTGTAGCTCAAAACTTCCGGAGGCGTGGTATTCTCGTTGCCTGGGCACAGCGGGCAGAATCCGCCCCTGGTCTCGCTTTTTTCCACGATGAAGTCAGTGGGACGCTTTCCCCGTTCAGTGGAGATGATGATCCAGCGGCCAATGATCGGATCTTTGCGCAGTTCAGGCATCGCGGTCTCTTATAAGCCTTTTTGGGCCCTTTCCTGGTTTTCCTGGTGGGTTTTGCATTCGATGCATTGGGTTGTCACCGGCCGCGCCTCAAGACGCTTGGCCGAGATTTCGTCGCCGCATTCATCGCAGATGCCATAGGTTCCTTCATCGATGCGTTCAATGGCCTCCCGGATCTTGGCAAGCAGTTTGCGCTCGCGGTCGCGGATGCGGAGCTCGAAGCTCCGGTCTGATTCGGCGCTGGCCCGGTCGGTGGGATCGGGATAATTTTCCGTGCTGTCGGTCATTTCGTGGATGGTTTTTTCAGCCTCCTGCAAAAGATCCTGGCTCATGGTCTCCAGCTTCTGGCGAAAATACTCAAGTTGTTCTCTGTTCACAGTCTTACTCCCTTGGTATATCTTGGGCAAGCGTTATCCCTTCCGTTGATAGCTTCCGCTTTTGCCCCCGATTTTCCTTTCCAGTCTGATGTTGTTAATGATCATGCCTTTGTCCACGGCCTTGCACATATCATAAATGGTCAGGGCGGCAACCGAGACGGCGGTGAGAGCTTCCATCTCGACTCCGGTTCTGCCGGTTATGCCCACGGTAGCGGTAATCCCTATGGTGTGTGTCCTGTCGTCCAGGTCAAAATCGACAGTTACCTTGTTGATGGCCAGAGGGTGGGTCAGGGGAATCAGGGCATCGACCTTTTTGGCGGCCATGATCCCGGCGATCCGGGCAACCCCGAGCACATCGCCTTTGGCGATATTCCCATCCCGCACCAACTGAAACGCCTGCGCCGAAAGGGCGATGGCGCCGGAGGCGGTAGCTTCCCGCACGGTTTCGTTTTTGCCGCCCACGTCCACCATGCGGGCGTTGCCGG
>Ga0351833_1101_pt1 | contig 16221 bp, 9 predicted proteins | sample BONcelHFGM3001C5_FD_206751 | JGI IMG/M metagenome (GOLD analysis project Ga0351833, IMG submission 206751) | Enriched cells from coal bed in the Powder River Basin, Montana, United States - BONCAT cells FGM rep1 HSBNCT.FGM.300.1.C5 ...
CCTACAGAAAACTTGCACAAAACGAACTCCCTCTAAATCTCCCTCTTGGGAGGAGCAATGCTGCCAACTTAAGCGGTTTTAATACTTAACCCTCACCTCAGTCCTCTCCCAAAGGGAGAGGAAGAGGCTAAGGAAAAGCTTAAGTTAACAGCATAGCTTGGGAAGAGGGAGACTTAAAGCAAAAAGAAATATCGAATTAACTGCAAAATATTCCTGGTGAACTTTGCGGGTAAAAAACAAACCGCATGGGAGACAAAGACTGGCTAAAACTTATTTCTGCATCTTTTGTTCAAATCAACTATTTTTTAAGATTAAATTTTCAAAAAAAGGCGTACAACATGAGTAAACTATTTTTTATCTTTTTTCTTTTAATAACCACATTTGGTTATTCTCAAAATTATAAGCAAATCAAAATATCATTTCAAGATAGAAACCAAATTTCAGAACTTGTAAAGTTTGATGTTGATGTTGAGCATGCCGAATGGACAAAGGATAACGAGTTAATTCTTTTTGTTAATGAGGATGAATTTTCAAGATTAAGTTTAATGAATTTTAAGATTGAAGTTCTAATTGATAACTGGGATGAATATTTTTCAAAACTTCCAAAGATGAGTGAAAGTGAAAAGTCAGCAGCAATAAATGAGAGTCGTGAAAATTTCGGTGTAACCGGATTTGGTTACGGTTCATTAGCCGGTTTTTATACAGTAGCCGAAGTAAATGCCAAATTAGACAGCATGAAAATTGCCTTTCCAAATCTCATAACCACAAAACAGTCAATCGGAAACACGGTTGAAGGGCGACCGATGTACATGGTTAAAATTTCAGACAACCCGGATGTTGATGAAGATGAACCGGAAATACTTTATACTGCGATGATACATGCACGCGAACCTCAAGCAATGATGCAAATGATTTACTACATGTATTACTTGCTTGAAAACTACGGTTCAAACCCTGAAGTTACTTACATAGTGAACAATCGAGAACTATACTTTATACCGATATTAAATCCCGATGGATATTACTATAACCAGACCTCCTCACCATCAGGTGGCGGTATGTGGAGAAAAAATCGAAAAAATAATGTCGGAAGTTATGGTATAGACCTTAACAGAAATTTTGGTCCGCAAAATTATTGGAATGCACCAAATGGTGGATCAAGCACAACCCCTAGTTCAGAAACATACAGAGGAATAGCACCATTTTCCGAAATTGAAACTCAAAACTTACGAGATTTTGTAATTTCAAGAAATTTTAAAAATGCACTTAATTATCACACTTATAGTAACTTATTAATCTACCCTTATGGTGCGCTAAGTATGGAGACACCCGATTCAGCAATATTCCGTGAATATGCTAATGATATGGTTGCATATAATGGTTATGAACCAGGAACGGATTTGCAAACTGTAGGTTACTCCACACGCGGTAATAGTGATGATTATATGTATGACGGCGATATTCCCGCTCAAGGGAAAATCTTTGCAATGACTCCTGAGGTCGGAAGTTCCAGTGACGGATTTTGGCCAGCACAAAATCGTATTTTTCCTCTTGCTCAAGAAAATGTGATGCCGAATCTATATTATGCTTACGTTGCTGGTGAATATGTGAAATTAAATAATGTCAGTTATGACAGACCATATTTTAATCCCGGCGATCAAAATGTTGAGATGAATATTGCAAGCGTAAGAAACAAAGGATTAGGTGATGCAGTTAATCTAACGATTCAATTAGAATCACTTGATCAATTTATCACTGTAAACAACGGAACAATAAATGTTGCCTCGCTTCCGGCACGAACATCAATGGCTATCCCGACACCATTTACATTTTCAATATCACCGATTGCTCCGATTGATTACCTCGCTAAGTTATTGGTTAAAACCTCTTCAAACGGAACGGTGATGTCAACTGATACAATAAAAATTATTCTCGGCACACCGGATTTTGCTTTTATCGATACAACAAATAATCCAGCTAACCTTTGGACAATAACAGCAACTCCAACTACTCAACAATGGGGAGCAACAACTTCTTCTTACTATTCGGCTCCGAATTCATATACCGATAGTCCAACCGGAGATTATGTAGCAAGCGCCACCGTAAGTTTAACTTCTACTAATCCGATTAACTTGAGCGGTTTAAATAATCCACGATTATCTTTCTGGACAAAGTGGGATATTGAAACAAAATGGGATTGCGGTGTTGTTTTAGCTTCGTCAAATAACGGTTCAACATGGACACCATTAAACGGACAATATACAAAACCGGCTTCAGGAAGCGGTAAACAAACCCCCGCCGGAATGCCGATGTATGACGGATTGAAATCGACCTGGGTTCGTGAAGAATTTGATTTAAGCAGTTATGCCGGACAGCAAGTAAAACTTCGTTTCGAATTGCGTACAGATGGCTCAATTCAAAAAGATGGTTGGTATATTGATGATATTGGAATCTATACTTATGGTGCGGTTCCGGTTGAATTAGCAGCATTCAGAGCGAATGTAGTTAATGATAAAGTTAATCTTCAATGGAAAACTTTAACGGAAACAAACAACTCGGGATTTTACATCGAACGTACAAATGATAATGTTAACTGGAATTCCCTCGGATTTATTAAAGGAAACGGAACTACTATTAATGAAGTAAATTATTCGTTTACCGATAACACTCCTAAATCGGGAAAAAATGTTTATCGATTACGTCAATTAGATCTTGACGGTAGTATTAAAACTGCCGGAATTGTTGAAGTTGATTTCAGTGTAATAACCGAATACAGATTAGACCAAAACTATCCTAATCCGTTTAATCCATCAACTATGATTAATTATCAGTTGGCAAAAGCCGGATTTGTAACCTTAAAGATTTATGATATGCTCGGAAGAGAAGTTGCAACCTTAATTAATAAAGAAATGGAAGCCGGTAAACATTCGGTTGAATTTTCGGCGGTAGGTGACGGTAGTAATTTTGCGAGCGGAACTTATTTTTATGAATTAAGTTCAGGTGATTTTAGATCTATTAAGAAATTTGTATTGATGAAATAATAAATCCGATTCAGTTTTGTGGAGACGGGGTTTCCCCCGTCTCTCTTTTTTATTTAACCTCACTTACAACTATTCAATTGCTGTCCGATTCATCAATTCCTAAAATATGCTTATATTTGTTCGCTTTTATTTGAGTTTTCTTCAAGTTATCACTCATCTTTCATTTAAGCAAAAATTCGATAAAACAAATGAACCAATAGTCATTAATATATTTTTATGAGTAAAATTAAAGAAATACAGAAGCGAAGAACGTTCGCTATTATAAGTCACCCTGATGCGGGTAAAACTACACTAACTGAAAAATTCCTGTTATACGGCGGCGCTATTCAAGTTGCGGGAGCAGTAAAATCTAACAAGATTAAAAAGAGTGCTACATCCGATTTTATGGAAATAGAACGCCAGCGCGGTATTTCGGTTGCTACATCTGTAATGACATTCGAATATAACGGTGTTAAAATAAATTTGCTTGATACCCCCGGACACAAAGATTTTGCCGAAGATACTTATCGCACTCTAACCGCTGTTGACAGTGTTATTCTTGTTATCGACTGCGTTAAAGGAGTTGAGGAACAGACAGAAAAATTAATGCAAGTTTGCAGATTACGAAATACTCCTGTTATCGTATTTATAAACAAACTTGACCGCGAAGGTCGTCCGCCGATTGAGTTACTTGATGAAATTGAAGAGAAACTTAATATCAGAGTTCGCCCTTTAAGCTGGCCTCTCGGTATGGGATTGAGCTTCCGAGGTGTTTATAATCTTTACGAAAATTCATTATCTCTTTTCCAGGCAAATAAAACCCGCATTGAAGAGGACGTCCTCTTTTTCAAAGATATTTATGATGAACAATTGGTCGAGATGTTCCGCGATACTGCAAAAAAACTTCAAGACGATGTTGAACTTGTTGAAGGAGTGTATGATCATTTTGACGTTAAGAAATATCAAGCCGGAGAACTCGCTCCCGTTTTCTTCGGAAGTGCGTTGAATAATTTCGGCGTAAAAGAATTGTTGGAAACTTTTATCCGCATTGCCCCAACTCCGCGTGAGCGTGAAACAACAGCAGGAATGATTTCTCCAACACATAATAAATTCAGCGGATTTGTTTTTAAGATTCACGCAAACCTTGATCCAAGGCATCGCGATAGAATTGCTTTTCTTCGTGTCTGCTCCGGTAAGTTTGAAAGAAATAAATTTTACACACATGTACGCCTCGGAAGAGAAATTAAATTTGCAAATCCGGCAAGTTTTATGGCTCAAGATAAAAGTGTAATTGAGGAAGCGTTTCCCGGGGATGTAATTGGTTTATATGATACAGGAAATTTTAAAATTGGCGATACATTAACCGAAAAAGAATCGTTCATGTTTAAGGGAATTCCAAGTTTTTCTCCAGAAATTTTCCGCGAGCTTGTTAGTACTGATCCGATGAAGTCAAAACAATTGGAAAAAGGAATTCGTCAATTGACCGATGAAGGGCTTGCACAATTGTTTACACAGCACAACGGACTCCGAAAAATTATCGGGACTGTAGGTGAGCTTCAGTTTGATGTAATTCAGTACAGATTAACTAATGAATATGGGGCAGCCTGTACATTCCGTCCCCTTAATTTTATTAAGGCTTGCTGGATTTATTATGAATCCCCGGAAGATATTGATGAGATGAAAAGAATTCGTGCGCAAAATATTGCTTATGATAAACATGACAATTTGGTTTTTCTTGCCGAATCAGAATATACTTTAAATGCGGCGATGAGTAAAAACCCGAAAGCACAATTCAGATTTACTGTTGAGCATAACACTCAAACCGTCGAATTAGAAGATTAATAATTGAGAGAAGATTAGAAAATAAAGGCTGTTCCACATTAATGATGAACAGCCTATTAAAAGATTAGTCTTTTTTATTTGCGACTTCAACGTGGATTTTTTTACCGCGGATTTGATTTCCTTCCATTGTATCAAGAATTTCATCTGCATATTCCGATGGAACATTTACAAAACAAAATTTATCATACAAATCAATATTCCCAATAACTTTTCCGGGAATTCCGGTTTCACCTGTTAAAGCACCAAGAATATCACCGGGACGAACTTTATCTTTTCTACCGACATTTAAGAAAAGCCTTACCTCTGCTCCCGAATATTTATTTTTAATCTCTTTAACATTAAGATCATCTTGCTTTGTGGTTGACTCAAGATTAAACTTTAACAATGCGGCTGCAATATCAGTAGTTGTATAATCATCATTTATAAGTTGATTAACTATTTGAGTATATTTTTTTAAGTCGCCGGCATCAATCATCTTTTTAAGATCTTCAACAAAAAGATTTGTTCGCATTTCTTCAACATCATCGTAAGAAGGAACGGGCATCAATTTAATTTTTGTCTTGATATACTTTTGAATATCACGAAGTTTGAAAATTTCTCTTCCCGTAACAAAAGTAAATGCTCTTCCCGATTTTCCGGCTCTTCCGGTTCTACCGATACGATGTACATAATACTCTTCATCCTGCGGCATATCGTAATTAAAAACTGCTTCAACATTATCAATATCCAAGCCTCTGGCGGCTACATCGGTTGCAACAAGAATTTCGATAGCTCCTTTGCGGAATTTACCAAGAACTTTTTCCCTTGTAGCCTGTTTCATATCGCCATGAAGCCCATCGACTGAATAACCGCGCCCTTGAAGATGTTCAACTAATTCATCAGCACCACGTTTAGTATTGCTGAAAATTAGAGAGAGTTTAAGATTATATAAATCTATTATTCGTGAAAGTGCTTCAAGTTTGTTTTTATCTTTTACTTCAAAATAAATTTGCTCGGTATTGGGAACGGTTAGTACTTCGTGAACAACTTTAATTTGTTTCGGATTTCTTTGATATTTTTTAGTCAGTTCAAGAATTGCTTTAGGCATTGTTGCCGAGAACATAACCGTTTGACGCTGTTTAGGAGTATTCTTTAAGATAAGTTCAATATCATCTCTAAAGCCCATATCAAGCATCTCATCCGCTTCATCAAGAACAACAAGCCGGATTTTTTCCATGTGGATTGTCCCACGTTCGATATGATCTAAAACGCGTCCGGGAGTTCCGATTATTATCTGCACCCCTTTTTTTAATGCTCTTAATTGCCGTTCAATCGGTTGACCGCCGTACACAGGAAGAAAGTAAACATCCTTTTTATATTTAGATAATTTATTGATTTCCTCTGCAACTTGAATTGCGAGTTCGCGTGTGGGGCATAAAATAATAATTTGTAAATCGCGGTTTGTGGTATCAATAAATTCAATTGCAGGGATACCAAATGCGGCTGTTTTGCCGGTTCCCGTTTGAGCCTGTCCAATTACATCGTGTCCGTCAAGCAGCACAGGAATTGCTTCCGATTGGATTGGTGTTGCTTCTTCGTAACCTAAATCAACGATAGCTTTGTGTATTTCTTTTGAAAAAGTCATCTCTGAAAACTTAATTTTTTTCATTCATTTTCCGTTTAGTGTAAAATATTTTTTGATTAACGTAATAAAATACGACTAAAAATTAACAAAAGAGGGTTTTATTTTGAGGTTAGGCTTTGGTGATGTTCGTTGAGCCTGAAAAAGTTGATTTGCTCAAATTTGTAAATTATGCAAAGAGGAGAAGGTGAAGTGACTTTTCATAACTCATACTCCATCCTCTGTCGAGAAGTGGTTCTCGACAACCCGGGGGGACACTTGTTAACTTTTTATTAGTTTTACCTCACTTTCTCCCCACAGCAATACATGCCCTGGCTCCTTTATCCCCCACAACTACAATTTTATTATTTCTACTCGAAATTCCATTATATTCAACCTGCTCTGAAATTAACTCTGAATACTTTTTCCATGTTCTTCCATTATAATGAATCACTTTTCCCGCAGTTCCAACTATAAAAATATCGTTTAATACTGTACCCTTTACTTTATATGAATAATAATCATTTACTATTCCATCTGGAAAACGATACCACCCGGCACTGTTGTAAACATTTGTTTTTGTCTGAACTCCTCCTCCAACCACATAATACTTTCGACCAGTCTTAAACCATATTCCACTTGAATATGCTGTTAAGCCAGTACCGGTTAATTCTTTTGTCTCGTTTTCATCTATCTTTATGACTTTTGTCCCTTGATTGGTAAAAATATTCGCAGCTATGCATATTATTTCTTTTGTATTATGTTTAATGTTTATGTCGCCCCAAATATCTTGTAGATTAAGAGTTATACCGCTTTCTATTTTCTTCCAACTGCTCCCGTTCCAGTGGGCGATGCTACCATTTCTACCAACAAAATAAATGTTGCTGGAACTCGTTCCCCAAGCTTTTGATAATGATATATTAGGATTTACTGTTGTCCTTAAATCATACATTGTCCAGTTATTGCCATCACCATGAATTGGCAGACTTCCAACAAACCAAATATCTGTAATCGAAAATGCAAATACACCTTCAAGTGGTAGAGTAATTATGTTTCCTCTAAATGGGACAGAAATTTTTTTAACTTTCCACTCATTCCCATCCCAATGGATTGCATTGTAAGCTATTGGGTCGGGGTTACCATTCGCATCATTCATATAAATTTCACCAACTGCCCAAATGTTGTTTTCATCTATTATGGCTACATCATATAACACACTGTTGCTGTGCTGCCCAAACTCAAATGTCTGCCAGGTAAAGTTGTGGCTTGTGGTATCAAGGGTTATTGCAAGTGCTTCATTACTTACATTATTGGAGTTCATTAACTTATAGCTGTAGTTCTGTTTGGGGAGTAGGTTTTCTATTACAATTACGGTATCTCTTTGAGTGAAGGTAAGCTCTGTTTTACGTCTGTTGTTTTCGTAAAGGACAAAATTTCCGGGTAGTGAGATATTTCCGGTATTAACTGCAAGCCAAACTTCCGTACAAGAAGCTTCTTCAACGGCTATTGTTACGTTACCGGTAGTTGGCTCGGTCGGTTTATTACAACCAAGATTAAATACTATTAAAGCTGTAAACAGTATTATGGTAAAATATTTTATGCCGGCGATTATTTTCAAATTAATCACTCAAATTCTAAATATGAGATAAACAACTGTTAACTTTTTATGCTATTCTCCCAATCGCTTTGAAGGGATTAGATAATTTTTAACGTAATCAGAAACACCTTCTTCAAGTGAATGAAGTTTTTTATCATAACCCGACTTACGAATTTTACCAAGATTTGCTTCGGTGAAGTATTGATATTTATCTGTTAGATGTTCGGGAAGGTCAATATATTGAATATTAACAGGCTTTCCGACCGCATTAAATAAGGCTGTGACAAGGTCGTTCCAGGTTCGTGCGTTTCCACTTCCTACATTGAAAAGACCATTTTTGTCTCGATTGTCCAAAAAGAAAAGAGTCATATCAACAGCATCTTTTACATAAACGAAATCACGTTTTTGTTCGCCGTCTTTGTAATCCGGATGTTTAGATTTAAATAATTTCACAACACCTTTATCGCGCACCTGCTCAAAAGCTTTATGAACAACGCTTCTCATATCTCCTTTGTGGTATTCATTAGGACCGTAAACATTAAAATATTTGAGTCCGGCAATTTTACCAAGCATCCCTTTTTTACAAGCCCAGATATCAAAAAGATTTTTACTGTAGCCATACATATTCAGCGGGCGGAGTTTTTCACATTCTTCATTAGTATCATTAAAGCCGAGTGAACCATCGCCATAAGTTGCGGCTGAAGAGGCATAAATAAAGCGGATTCCGTTCTTTACGCAATAAGAAGCAAGATGTTTTGTATATTCAAAATTATTCTCCATTAAATGATCGGCATCTTTTTCAGTTGTAGAAGAATTTGCCCCCATGTGAATAATTGCATCTATCTTAAATGTAATTTTATCTTCAATTATCGCTTTAAGGAATTTCTGTTTATTATAATAGTTTGCATAATTGAGCGGGACAAGATTTTTCCACTTTTCATCGGTTCCCAATTCATCTACAATTACAATTTCATCTTTACCTAATTGATTAAGCCTCCAAACAATTGCAGAGCCTATAAAGCCGGCTGCACCGGTTACAACTATCATAATTTTTCCTATTGGTTATAAGATTTTTATATTACATGGCAATTTACTTATATTTGCCAAACGAATCAAAAGCACATTTTTAATTAAGAAACGGCAGCTCAAAGCAGAAGAGAAATAGCCGTTTCATTGAGCAGGCGAAGAACAAAAAAGAGGCAACAATGGTTTCCACAATCAAACTTCTACGGGAAATTCTATCCCGTCGTATCCTTGTGCTCGATGGCGCAATGGGTACAATGATTCAACGACACAAACTTACCGAAAGTGATTTTCGGGGTGCACGCTTTAAGGATCATCCGCATGATCTGAAAGGGAATAACGATTTACTTTCTATCACTCAACCCGAAATAATAAAAGGTATTCACCGTGAGTATCTTGAAGCTGGGGCTGATATAATTGAAACGAACACTTTCAATTCAACATCAATTTCTCAGGCAGATTATCTCACAGAAAATCTTGCTTATGAATTGAATTATCAATCGGCAAAAATTGCAAAAGAAGCTGCTGATGAATTTACAAAAGCTAATCCCGATAAACCCCGTTTTGTAGCAGGTGCACTCGGACCAACAAACAAGACAGCATCATTATCCCCCGAAGTAAATGATCCCGGTTTTCGCGCAATTACATTTGATGCACTTGTAACTGCTTATGCCGAGCAGGCAAAAGGATTAATAGATGGTGGTGCAGATATTCTTCTTGTCGAAACAATTTTCGATACGCTTAATGCTAAAGCTGCCCTTTTCGGAATATCACAGCTATTACGAGAATTGAATATCGAAATGCCGATTATGATTTCAGGTACCATCGTTGATAACAGCGGTCGTACTTTGTCGGGACAAACTACCGAAGCATTTTGGATTTCTGTTTCGCATACAAATAATTTAATTAGTATTGGCTTGAACTGTGCACTCGGTGCGACTCAAATGCGCCCTTTCCTTCAAGATTTATCGAGAATGGCTACATGTTACATAAGCGTATATCCTAATGCCGGTTTGCCAAATCATTTCGGTGAGTATGATGAAACAGCCGACATCATGTCAAATACTCTAAGTGAATTTGCACAGAGTAATCTATTTAATATTGTCGGTGGTTGCTGCGGTACAACTCCCGATCATATTCGTGCAATTGCAGAAATGGCTAAGAATTATAAACCGAGAGAAATTCCTGTCAATGATAACTATTTAAAACTTAGCGGATTAGAGCCGGTAACAATTCGCCCAGAAACAAACTTTGTAAATATTGGCGAACGGACTAACGTAACCGGTTCAAAAGTCTTTGCAAATATGATTCTTAAAGGAGATTATGATGCAGCCCTTTCTGTTGCACGTCAGCAAGTAGAAAATGGCGCACAGGTTATCGATATAAATTTAGATGAGGGAATGCTTGACAGTGAAGAAGCAATGATTAAGTTTCTAAATCTTCTTCAAGCTGAACCTGATATTGCTAAAGTTCCGATTATGCTTGATTCTTCTAAATGGTCTGTAATTGAAGCCGGCTTAAAACGTCTTCAAGGCAAAGGAATTGTCAATTCGATTAGCATGAAAGAAGGGGAAGAAGTATTTAAAAATCATGCAAAAAAAGTACTTGATTACGGTGCGGCAGTAATTGTAATGGCTTTTGACGAACAGGGACAAGCCGATACCGTTGAAAGAAAAATTGAAATTTGTAAGCGTGCCTATAAAATTCTAACAGAAGAAGTTGGTTTCCCTCCGTGTGATATAATTTTTGATCCAAACATTCTTACGGTCGCAACAGGAATTGAAGAGCATAACAATTATGCAGTCAACTTTATTGAAGCAACTCGCTGGATAAAACAAAATCTTCCATTTGCAAAAGTAAGCGGTGGAATAAGCAATATCTCTTTTTCATTCAGAGGAAATAATGTTGTCCGCGAAGCGATGCACTCCGCATTCCTTTATCATGCAATAAAAGCCGGTCTTGATATGGGAATTGTCAACGCCGGACAACTGGAAGTTTATGAAGAAATTCCAAAAGATTTACGCGACCTTGTTGAAGATGTTTTGCTAAACCGAAGACATGATGCCACCGAACGACTTATAGATTTCGCAGAAAAAGTTAAACAAAAAGATAAAACTGAAATTGTTAAAGATGAATGGAGAAACTGTCCTGTTGAAGAACGCCTAAAGCATGCGTTAATAAAGGGGATTGTTGAGTTCATTGATACCGATATTGAAGAAGCACGATTAAAATATAAGCGTCCGCTTGAGGTTATAGAAGGACCACTCATGGCGGGAATGAATGTAGTCGGTGATCTTTTTGGTGCGGGAAAGATGTTTCTTCCGCAAGTTGTTAAAAGTGCACGCGTAATGAAAAAAGCCGTTGCCATTTTAATTCCGTACATCGAAGAAGAAAAAGCCGCAGCAAACGATACTAGCGAAGCCGGTAAAGTACTAATGGCAACTGTTAAAGGAGATGTGCATGACATCGGTAAGAATATTGTTGGCGTTGTACTTGGCTGCAATAACTATAAAGTTGTTGATTTAGGTGTGATGGTTTCTGCAGAAAAGATTATCCAAACTGCAATTGATGAAAAAGTTGATGTTATAGGTTTAAGCGGATTAATAACTCCTTCGTTAGATGAGATGTGTTTTGTTGCTTCTGAAATGGAGCGCAAAGGATTGAAAATTCCTTTAATGATTGGTGGCGCAACAACATCAAGAATTCATACTGCTGTTAAAATTGCTCCAAACTACAGTCAACCTGTAGTTCATGTTTTAGATGCATCACGCAGTGTTCCCGTTGTAAGCAATTTGATTAATGATGATGCGAACATCCGCAGAAATTATACCGAGCAGATTAGCAAGGAGTATCAACATCTTCGCGACGAACATCTTAGAAGAAGAGAAGATAAAAAGTATCTTACAATAGAGGAAGCAAGAAAAAACAAACCGACTTTCGACTGGAATTCTGTTCCCATAACTCCTCCCGTTAATCCTGGTGTAACGGTTTTAAATGATTATCCTTTATCAGAACTTCGAAAGTATATAGACTGGACTCCTTTCTTCATGACATGGGAATTGAAAGGAAAGTATCCCTCTATTTTTGAGGATGCTAAATATGGTGTTGAAGCAAAAAAACTTTTTGATGATGCAAATAAATTGCTTGATACAATAATCACTGAAAATTCATTAAAGGCAAATGGAGTAATCGGATTATTCGCAGCTAATAGTATCGAAGATGATATTGAAGTTTATGCTGATGATACGCGTCAAGGAGTTTTATCGGTATTTCATACTTTGAGAAATCAGGGAGCAAAATCGAAAGACTCGAACAACATTGCACTCGCTGATTTTGTGGCTCCACGTGAGAGCAGCATCAATGATTACATCGGTGCTTTTGCTGTAACGACGGGAATTGGCATTGAAGCGTTAATCGACAAATATGAAAAAGATCATGATGATTACAATTCAATAATGGTTAAGGCAATTGCCGACCGTTTAGCCGAAGCATTTGCTGAACATCTGCATGAAAAAGTAAGAAAAGAATTTTGGGGATATTCGAAAGATGAAAATCTTTCAAATGAAGAATTAATAAAAGAAAAATATAAAGGAATTCGCCCGGCTCCGGGTTATCCGGCACAACCAGATCATACTGAAAAAATAACGATATTCGAGTTACTTTCGGTTGAGAAGAATACCGGAATTACTTTAACTGAAAGTCTTGCTATGTATCCGACTGCATCGGTGAGCGGCTTGTATTTCGCACATCCGGAAGCAAAATATTTTAATGTCGGTAAGATATCAAAAGATCAGGTTCTTGATTATCATACTCGAAAAGGGATGAGCATTATCGAAACGGAAAGATGGCTTCGACCAATACTGAATTATGATTAAACACTATTTCTTAATTTCATTTTCTTAACCAGAATATGAAAAAGAGCAGCTTCGAACAATAATGTCAATAGCAGATATTAAGTTGAATAATTAAAAGTAAAACATGGAAATAATTAAAATTGAAAATCTTTCTAAAGAATTTTCTTCTCTTAAAAGAAAGAGTAATCTATTAGCTTTAGATAATGTTTCCCTCTCTGTTGAAAGAGGAAAAATATTCGGATTACTTGGTCAAAATGGAGCAGGTAAGACTACTCTTGTAAAAATTCTGCTCGGGTTAACTCATCCAACCGAAGGAAGATTTTCTTTATTTGGTGATTCGATTAATAACTATAAAAACAAAAAACGAATCGGCTATCTTCCCGAAAATCACAGATTCCCGAATTTCTTAACCGCCTATCAAGTCCTCTACTATTTGGCATTATTAAGCGCGATTGACTACAGAGGATTGAAAACCAAAATTTATGAATCATTAGAACTTGTCGGATTAAAAGGTGTAGAAAAGAAGAAAGTAAAAACTTTTTCTAAAGGGATGATGCAAAGATTAGGCATTGCTCAATCTATTATACATAACCCCGATTTAATTTTTCTTGATGAACCGACAGACGGAATTGATCCAATCGGCAGAAAAGAAATTCGAGATATTTTAGTCCGGTTGAAAAATGAGGACAAAACTGTTTTTCTCAATAGCCATATTTTATCGGAAGTTGAATTGATTACCGATAATGTTGCCATTCTTCATAAAGGGAAATTAATTAAACAAGGAAGCATCACCGAACTCACTGCAATTGAGAATGAATACAAAATTACAACAGATGCCGAACTTGATGGGTTTTTGTATCAAGGAGATTTTTCAAAGTTTAATTTGAAAAAACTATCGGGGTTTACTTATGTCTTAACTGGTTCTGATGAATCAGGCTTGAATAATTTAATCGATCTGTTCCGATTAAAGGGAATTACAATTAAAGAACTAATTAAGCAAAAACTTTCCCTTGAGGAAATTTTTATTAGCTTGATTAAAGATTTGGATAAAGGTAATTAACATGCGAAACATTTTAATAATTATCCTTTATACTTTAAAAGAACTTTTTGCCAGGAAACTATTTATTGCATTCGGAATAATATCAACAATTGCAATCGGAGTTATATGGCTGATACTGGCAAACGGTTCTGTAATGATAAATCAATTCGGAAGTTCAAATCTCAATTTTGAAGAAATGGAAAAAGTTGTTATTGGTTTTGAAATATCAGCTATTTTGTTTTTGTCCGATTTATTTATTCTGATAGCCATTTTCTCCTCCGCAAACCTTATCCCTTCAATGTTAGAAAAAGGGACGATAGATGTTTTCTTGTCAAAACCGATAAGCAGAATTCAACTGATTTCGGGGAAATATCTTGGTGGTGTAACTTTTGTATTTCTGAACATGACTTATCTTGTTGTCGGGATTTTCCTTGTTGTTTCATTCTATTTTAATCTCTGGAGCTTTACAGTATTGTTAGCAATTCCTGTTATTACATTTACTTTTGCCCTGTTGAATATTTTTCTTCTGATTTCGGGACTGCTAACTCGAGGTTCTGCTTTAGGAATGATCATAACATACTTTTATTTTATTGTGCTTAGTCCGATTCTCGCCGCGCGTGACTCGGTTAGTAATTTTATTGATAGTGGATTCCTAAAACAGACTTTAGATGTCTTATATTATATACTTCCACAAGTGCATGATATTGTAAAAACCGTATTCAAACAGATTTTATTGCAGAATGAAAATGTACAATATGAACTTATTCTTTATTCTTCACTCTTTCTGATTATTGGGTTATCTCTTTCCTTCTTCATTTTTGAAAAGAAAGATTTGTGACGCTATAAAATCTTAATACAATACTCTTGTTTTTATTGTTCCCCGAATTGATTTAAGTTCTTTCATTATCTCTTTTGAATTTACCTTGTCGTCGATATCCAAAATCACATAACCGATATAAGGATCGGTTTGCAAATACTGTGCTGCAATATTCAGTTTTTTTGCTGTAAATACTTTTGTAATCTTATTAAGAATTCCAGGTTTGTTTTGGTGAATGTGAAGATAACGTTGTTTATTAACATTTGGAGCAAGTGATACTTCCACAAAATTAGTTGCCCCAAGCGTTGAACCGATGTTGCTATACTTAATTAATTTTTCAGAAACTTCCACCGAAATACTTGCTTGAGCTTCGGCAGTACTTCCGCCAATATGAGGGGTAAGGAGAACATTCGGAAAGTTTTGCAATACGCTTACAAATTTTTCTTTATTTGAAGTTGGCTCAATAGGAAAAACATCTATCGCTGCACCCGACAAATGTTTCTTTCGCAAAGCCTCGGCGAGATGATCAAGATTGACAATAGTTCCACGAGAGGCATTTATCAGAGCCGCCCCTTTTTTCATCAAAGCAATTTCTTTCTTTGTAATCATATTTTTTGTCAGCTCCGTCTCCGGAACATGTAAAGTAACAATGTCAGATGAGGAAAGAAGAAGTTCTAAACTCGATGATGGGTGAGCATTTCCAAGACTAAGTTTATTTTCAATGTCATAATAGATGACATTCATTCCATAGTTTTCTGCAAGTATAGAGACTTGCGATCCGATATGTCCGTAACCAATAATTCCAATTACTTTTCCTCGAGCTTCAAATGAAGTTGAAGCCTCTTTTAACCATTCTCCGCGATGTGCTGCATAATTTTTTTCGGGAATCTTTCGTAAAAGAAAAATTGCTTCGCTAATAACGAGTTCAGCAACTGAACGCGTATTTGAAAAAGGAGCATTGAAAACCGGAATTCCTTTCTTCTTTGCAGATAGAAGATCAACCTGATTCGTCCCAATACTGAAGCAGCCAATTGCGATAAGTTTTTCGGCGTGCTGCAAAACATCTTCAGTTAATAATGTACGAGAACGTATGCCTATGAGATGAACATCTTTTATTTTTTTAATCCGTTCGTCTTTTTCTAATGAGCCAACCAAATATTCAATGTTGTTATAACCGTTCTCTTTAAATAAATCTATTCCACTTTGATGAACTCCTTCAAGAAGAAGAACTTTAATTTTATCTTTTGAAAGTGAAAGACGGCTATTTCTGGGTAATGGGAAGAGTTGATGATGTAATTAATGTTTCCGGTCATCGCCTTGGAACTGCAGAAATAGAGAGTGCACTTGTGAGTCATAGAGATGTAGCAGAGTCAGCCGTTGTCGCACGCCCTGACGAAATTAAGGGAAGTGCAATAGTCGCTTTTGTTTC
>Ga0351833_1102_pt1 | contig 16160 bp, 12 predicted proteins | sample BONcelHFGM3001C5_FD_206751 | JGI IMG/M metagenome (GOLD analysis project Ga0351833, IMG submission 206751) | Enriched cells from coal bed in the Powder River Basin, Montana, United States - BONCAT cells FGM rep1 HSBNCT.FGM.300.1.C5 ...
CGCTGACTTCACGCCCGACCATATAATTGGCGATCTGCTGTTCGGTCACCTCTGACACGTTTTTCGTGACGATAAACGCGCCGTCTCGAAGAACCGTAACGCGGTCGCACACCTCTTTGATTTCTTTCAAACGGTGAGAAATGTAAATAATGCCGATACCTTCTTTGGCTAGCTTGCGGATCAGATCAAACAGGATCTCCGTTTCGGTCAGGGTCAGCATGGCGGTCGGTTCGTCCATAATCAGCACTTTGACATTGAACGAGATGGCTTTGGCGATCTCGACCATTTGTTTTTGTGCTGTTTTGAGTGTGCTGAGCAAAGCTGTAGGCCGGATGCTGTGCTGCCCGAGCGAAACCAAAAGCTTTTTCGCTTCAGCGTTCATCTTTTTAAAATCAATAAGGCCAAGTTTGTTGATTGGCTCACGGGTCAAGAAAATATTTTGTGCAACAGTCAAATGTTCCATCAGGTTTAATTCCTGGTGGATAAAAGAAACGCCTCTCTTTTGCATATCAAGTACTGATAAATTGGAAGCTAGGTGCTCGCCGTCCAGATAAATCTCGCCTTCTTCTTGCGTATAGTTGGCAGCCAAGATCTTCATCAGCGTTGATTTGCCGGCGCCGTTCTCACCGCACAGAGCCACAACTTCGCCGCGATCAACGTCGAAGTTCACGCTTTTAAGTACTTTGACGCCGTAAAAACTTTTTGAGATATTCTTCATCTCTACTAATTTTGACATTGCTTCTCTTTTTATTCCTCCCCTTTACAATTTTCAGTGACAGTTAAAGGTCTTCGCTTAATTCAATAACGACTCCGTTGGGGTCTTTGAACAGCAAAACTTTTTTGCCGAGGTGATCTAATGCGCACAGATCGAGGGTAAACACCACATCGTGTTTTTTCAAATGCGCATACCAATCCTCGATACCGGTGACGCTCAGCGCAATATGGGCCGTTCCTGATGCAGATGCAGGATGCTCAAAATAATCTATCTTTTTTTGATGGTCAAACAACTCGATTGCGCTGTTTTCATTTATTTTTATATAGACCAAAACATTATCACCGTTAGGAATCCGATCGGCAACTTTGAGCCCAAGCACTTCAGAATAGAACTTTTCAGACTCCTTGATATCGACAACATTGATGGCAATATGATCAAACGTTTTTATCTTCATAACCCTACCTGCTCAGTGCAATTTTATCGCCGGTTTCTGCAAGCCATCCTGCAATATAACGGGACAGATTGTAATGTGAACGATAAAGCCCTGTATTGTTTTTGTTAGGTTGCTCAACGCTTTGCAGTTTATGCGCTTTGTCAATGGGCGTATAGTCATCCCAGAGCTTTAGCCCGTAAGCAGCAAGTGCCGCAGCGCCCAAAGATGCCGCATTTTGGTCCACAATCGTTTTGATCATTTTCATATCAAATATATCTGCAAACATTTGTCTCCAGTAAGGACTTTTTGCGCCGCCGCCTACCATCAGCAATTCGGATATTGAAACACCGCAGCTTTGAAGAACGGTCATGGCATACCAAAGGTTGTAGGTGATGCCTTCAAGAGCGGCGCGGATCATATCGTTTCTTGTGTGGGAGAGCTGCAACCCCACAAAGCCGCCGACGATATTCTTGCTCTGCTCGATCATGGCGCCGCCCGCCAAACTCGGATTGAACTGAAGGTGGTTAGAGCCGATGGGTGATTGGGCAGCCAGGTCATTCATCGCGACATAGGCATCGGCCAACTCGCCGGTTTTTTCTTTCCCGACAAGATCAGAGCACAGAACGTCGCGGATCCAGCGAAAACTTGAACCAGCAGCAAATATGCTGGTTGCGGATGCATACATCTTATCAATAACATGTGCGAATACAAACGGTTTTTTCTGGACATCGACCAACGGGGCATCGCTGACGACGGCGATCCAGGAAGACGATCCCAGCGAAATATAAGCGCGGCCGTTTTCTATGCCGCGGGCGCCAAGAGCCATGCAGGAATTATCCACGCCGCCCGACACAACCTTAACATCCGTTGTCAAACCCAGCATTTGAGCTGCTTCAGGTGTCAGATGGCCGATGACATCATGTGCATGCACCAATTCAGGCAGCAGATCGCGGCGCATACCGGATGCTCTTATATAATCCTCGTCATAGCTGTTTTTAAGAAGATCGTACACACCGCTGCCGGATGCGTAAGAGTGGTCAGTCAGCATCTTGCCGGTGAGCCTATAATTACAGTAATCCTTCGAACCCAAGATCTTATATGTTTTCGCGTAAAGCTCAGGTTCGTTATCGCGGTACCACATGATCTTGAAGACGGCATAGCATTCTGCCGGGAAACCGTTGCCGGTCTTGGTGTACCACTCGGAATAAGGTATCTTTTCGAAAAACGCTTTTGTCTGCTGTTTTGAACGTGTATCGCTCCATATAGGCGTCATGCTGCGCAGCAATTTTCCATCTTTGTCGACAGGGACAACACCCAATGAATGGCCGGAAATAGAAAGAGCCACGATATCAGAAGGCGAGATCCCGCTTTTTTCCAGCAAAAGCCGGGTTGTGCTGCAAATGCCTTCAAACCATACATCGGGAGACTGTTCGTGATGGTCGCTTCCGGTGTATACGACATCATATTGGCTGAATGTATCGCAATGGGACTGCCCAGACAAATCAAACAAAGAAGCTTTAATACCGCCTGTACCCAGATCATAAGAAATAATCATGTCTTTCTTAAGCATACGGTTCTCCTAGTTGAAGCTTTCTACGATCGTAAGCGCTGATACAGTGTTTATGCCAAACCGTTCAACACCAAGAGCCAAAAGTGCGTCAAATTCCGAACGTGTGCGGATGCCTCCCGCTGCCTTTATCTGAGTTTTTCCGTGTGTGAGTTCTTTTATTCTGGCTATTCGGGGAATATTTGCATCGCCGGGTATCCAGCCGGTTCCGGTCTTTAAGAAATCTGCCCCCGAATCGACAACAAGAGAGCACGCATCGTCGATCTCGCTGTCAGAAAGACAGTTCAGCTCAATAATAACCTTTATCAGCACGCTGCTCGGGGCAATATCAATGATTTGTTTTAATTCATCAGCGACATAACTGAACTCGCCGCTTTTAAACCGGCCGACATTCATGACGATATCCATTTCCTGAACGCCGTCTTTGATGAGTTGTTCCGCTTCAAGCAGCTTCACTTTAACGGTATGCCCGCCTCCCGGAAAACCCACGGGCGCTCCAATACGAATGTCTGGATCACCTTTGAGCATGTCGCTCACGGTTTTGGTCCAGCAGGGCAGAGTATGCACGTTCACAAAGCGGTATTGGCGTGCAATGTCAACCATCTCTTTTATATCATTTAATGAATGGTGGGTCCTCACGGCGCTGATATCGATCAACCTGGCCGCATCTTTTCCTGTCATATACATCCTCTGAAAAAATTATGATACGTTCCAATGCATATTGTATATGCTGTTTTGAACAATTGCAACATTTTTTTAATGCTTTTCATAAATAATTAATGAAATCTTACAGTATAAAAATCAGAACAATGATTATACCGTATAAGGCTTTTTAAGACAAATACAAGAAAAAAAGCTGTTTATCAGTGATGTAAAAACACCAGTGACACGTCGTTTTGAACGAAAAAGCACCTAAAAAACATCCAGTAAATGCGGGTCTAAATCCTTTGATATCTAATGATAAACGGCATTACCTATAATTTGAACTTGCCAAAATGTACACACATGTTATATTTATAGTACTATATAATCAAAAATTAGTCAATATTTCATACCAACCGATTTCATGGGGTAAAAAAATGGCAACGATGAAAGACGTCGCCAGGCTGGCAGGTGTATCTCACGGCACAGTTTCAAATGTGTTGAACGGTTCAAAGTCAGTCAGCAGCGACAAGATTAAAAGGGTGGAGCAAGCTGTTGCTGAACTTGGCTACAAGCCCAATGTTCTTGCAAGAAATTTAAAGACATCCAGGACAGGGCGTATTGAGGTCGTGCTGCCTGATATCACCAATGTGGCATACGCCAAGATCTTTGAAGAGATAAACAGGCGTGCTGTGGAAAGGGGATATTCGGCATATCTGCGCATCTGCGCGGATGTTCCTGACCGGGAGATCAATATTCTTGAACGAGCGCTGATGATGGGTGCGGACGGGGTGATACTTTTAACCTGTCAGCCGGGCAATACGGACTTTTTCAACAGACTGATAGAAGGAGGGCTTCCCGTTGTCTTCATACACCATAAAGTCACAGGCGACCGAATGAACAATGTCTGCATGGACGCACGGGCAACAGTGACGGCAAGCATAAGGGATCAGATCGATGCAGGTTTTCACAGGATTGCCATTGTTGCGGGGCCTCAGGAATATTCATTTGAAGTGGAATGCGTGGATGCCTACTTTAACGCCATGCAAAAAACAAAGAAGTATATTGATACCAGTTATGTGGAAACGGTCAACAGCAACAGAGAGAGCGCGATGCGGGCAGCCATTCGCCTGATGGAACTTGAGAATCCTCCCCAGATCATTTATACGACAGACAGGATCCTGAGCGAAGGCGTGGCCTGCGCGCTTGCGATTGCCGCAAAACCCGGGTTGATCAAGCCAAAAGTGATCACGCTTGATGCCGAAGAGTGGACCAAAGCAAAAAGCGAAAAGGACAATGTCGTGCTGCTGCCGTATTCGCAAATGGCACGGACTGCTTTTGATATGCTTGAGGAAACCGTGCTTACGGATGATAAGCGCGGCGGGAGGAGCATATCGGTGCCGTGCACAAAAAGCATGGGACTGGCTGCAGCCCGGTGTCATGATATCGGCGTATTTCGAAAGATAAAGATCTTAACGCAGAATTCGCCGGCCTGCCATACGATCAATTCTCTTGCCGCCGATTTTAAACGCAGCACCGGTATTGATATTGAACTTTTACAGGTTCCTTATAATTTACTTTTAAGTGAGATTTTAAAGGGCGTTCCGCTTGGCGAGTACGATGTGTTCGTCATGGACCTTCCTTGGATGAAAGAACTGGTTTTGGGAGGGTATATGCAGGATCTTTCAGAGTACTATCCTGATTACCAGGCGCTTGCCCGCATGTTTTCTGAAGATGTTCTGCGTGAGCACTGCTTTTTCGGCGACCGTTTATATGCATTGCCGTTCAGCCATACGGTGCAGCTGCTGTTTTACCGCAAAGACTTGTTTGAGCAAATCAAAAACAAAAGACTGTTTTACGAACGCTATAAAAAGGAGCTTCGGGTGCCGGAAACCTGGGAGGAATTTAACCGTGTCGCAAGGTTTTTTACCCGTAAGTTCAACCTTGAATCGGAAACGGTTTACGGCACAACTTTGGGCGCAATGCATGCCTCGGGCGCGGTATGCGAATTCCTTCCGCGGCTGTGGGCTGCCGGAGGCAGTGTTTTTGAAGACGGGAAAGCCGTTATAGACAGCGAACAGTGCGTTGCCGCGCTGACCCAGTATATAGAAAGTTTTAATTACGCAAGCACTGAATCGCCTGTGCATTGGTGGGATGAACAGGTGCAGCTTTTTGCCCAGGGCGACGCGGCTATGATGGCGATGTATTCAGACCATGCAACACCGCTTGAAGACAGAAACATATCTTGCGTTGTCGGGAAAGTCGGATTTACGCTATTACCGGGGAATGTGAGTGTTCTTGGCGGATGGTCGGTCGCCGTGAATCCGTATTCCGATAAAAAAAGCGATGCGTTTGAATTCGCCAAATGGACGGCTTCCGAATCTCTTATCATGCCAAACGCGATGCTCGGGCGAATAATTCCGTATCGTTTCGTATTTGAAAGCAGCGAATTGCATAATCTAAATCCATGGTACCGCACTCTTCCCAGCGCATTTGCCTGCACCAAACGGCGCGCTATTCCGAGAAACTCCAAAGGCGAGGGCGTCTCCGAAGCTTTGCTGGAGCAAATCATAGCCAATGCCGTGCATGCGGTTTTGAAAAAAAAGATGACGCCAAAGGAAGCGTTAAAAGACGCTGCAAAGAAATTAAACGAAGCCATAAAATAAACGCATAAAAATATTGACACGTTCAAATAATTTTATTATGATACAGGCAAGAAGATATTTGACCTTAAGTTTTGTCTTCGAGGTTGATAGGCTTAGACTTAAAGACCTGTATTATCAACCATTCAGACCAGCATTTTTAATAAGGCTCAAAAAAAGGCGAAGACAATAAAAAATGTATTTGAAAGAAGGATTGAATATGGAACGTTATAAAGATGTATTGCTCAACCCCATTTCTATTGGCCAAAGAGAATGCAAAAACAGATTTTTCATTCAGGCTATGGAATGTACGGATGCTGACAGCGACGGAAACCCTTCAAAACTGACTGTTGAGCGGTATTCCAATCTTTTTAAAGGCGAGGCTGGCTTGGTGACGCTTGAAGCCATTACTATAACAGATGAATGCAGGAGCAGGCTGAATCAGCTTGCGATCATGCCTAAAAACTCAAAACCGCTTCAGAAATTTGTAGGAGAACTGAAAAAGATCAACCCCGATACATTGTTTGTGTTCCAGCTTACGCATTCGGGTGAATTAAGCCACCCGGATTTTTCCAGGAGGGTCACCGTTAAACCGCTTCCCGGTTTTGGGGGCGAGGTTTTGAGCGAAGAAGAAGTCGACAGGATTATGGATCAGTTCGTACTTGCGGCACGCATTGCTTATGATGCGGGCGCAGACGGCATTGATCTAAAACTGTGTCACGGTTATCTAGGGTCTCAAATCCTTCGTCCGTATAACGACCGAAAATGGAAATACGGCGGCGCGTGGGAAAACAGAAGGCGGTTTGCATTCGATCTGTACGAAAGGATCAACAAGGAGATCAATGACAAAAACTTCTTGATCGGCTCAAAAATATCTGCATGGGAAGGGTTCCCCGGCGGATTTGGGACAGAGGGCCCGGAATCTCCTATCATTGATTTGACAGAGCCTTTAGATCTTATTCGCGGATTGGAAGAGCGCGGAGCCCAGTATTTTGTGCAGTCCGGCGGCAGCCCTTCTATCACTGTCGCTGTCACGCAGGCGGACAAAAACGCCCCTTATTTTGCATTCCTGCATCCCACATGGGCCAAAGAGTTTAAAAAAGCGGCAAAAAGCGCAGTGATCATTGGCTCAAACTATTCGGTATTCAGGAATGGTAAAAACGGCTGTCTCGCGACAGAGCCCGAAAAGAACTCTATGTTCTTCTACGGTTCCAAGTTTATCGAAGAAGGCAAAGTGGATATGATTGCGCTCGGACGCCAGTCGTTTGCTGATCCGCTGCTTCCTAAAAAGCTGCGTGAAGGCCGCGAGAGTGAGATCAAATGGTGCACGATCTGTGACAACTGTCTTGAGCTGCTGATCCGTCAGCGTGAGATCGGCTGCTGTACATACAACAAATATTATACAGACGTATTGGTTAAAACAAGAAAAGAATTTGGTCCTCTTCGTAAAATGCACACATAGTTTTTACCCTGCGAAGAGATCATAAAAATGATTATAATAAGGAGGAAGTACCAATGAAACTAGGTTTTTTTGCAGCCAACTATGCGCATCTCTCTTTGGAAGAAGTGGCGAAAATAATGGTACAGCACGGTTATGAGATGATGGAGATCCCTGCATACAGCGGCTGCGAGCAATTTGATTGTGATGAAATTTTAAAGCCGGGGCGCGCCGGTGAACTGAAAAAGATGCTGGGCAGTTATAGTATCGAGATTTCCGGCCTTTCAAATCATGCGGATTCCCTTTTGATCCTCGGTCCGCATACAGAAGATACAGATAAATTGTGTCCGGGGACGAAAGAACAAAAAGTCAAGTACGGTATTGATAATCTGTTGAAAACAGCGCAGGCTGCAAATGCGCTTGAAGTGCCTGTCGTCAATGGATTTACAGGCGTAACGAACTGGGGCCGCTATTTCCCGTTCCCGTGTGCAGACGGATGGGAAAAGATGGAGCGCGAGTTTGTCGAGGTGTTCACGCCCATTATGGATAAATTCAAAGAATATGGTGTGAAGTTTGCCGTTGAACCGCATCCTAACAATATGATCTACGATATCCATACAGCGAAGCGGGCTGTTGAGCTTTTAGGAGGCCACCCTAGCTTTGGATATAACTTAGATCCTGCGAACATCATATACCTCGGCGTTAAAGTTGAGAACTTTATTGATGAGCTCGGCGATCGGATCTTCCACGTACACGCAAAAGACGGCGAGATCGTTGAACACAATCTGCAGCGCGGCGGCATTTTGATGCAGGGAGACTGGCAGAGGCTTGATCGTGCATTCCGTTTCCGCATCCCTGGCTGGGGCAGCGTTCCGTGGAAAAAAGTGATCACCGAACTGTCTATGATACAGTATGACTATGTGCTGAGCTACGAACACGAAGATGTCACAATGAGCGTTGGCGACGGGGTTGAGAAAGTGGCTGCTTACTTGAAGCCGCTGATCATCAAAGCTCCGTATGAAGGCCGTCGCGATAAGATCTTCAACAATCCAAGAGATTAAAAGAGGTGAAATTATGTCAAAAATGATGAAAGCCCAGATCGTAAAAGCTCCTTATCAGATGGAGTATACTGAAATCCCGGTTCCTCAGATCAATGATGATGAAGTGCTGATCAAAATCAAAGTTTGCGGGATATGTGGATCTGACTGGAGTATTTATACGGGCAAATATGCTGCGGATAAGCTGCCCATGATTACAGGACATGAGTTTTGGGGCGAAATCGCAGAGGTTGGCAAAAATGCGAAAGGGTTAAAAGTGGGAGACCGCGTGGCGACAGATATTTGCCTAACATGCGGGACATGCTATTTCTGCCGCAGAGGCGACGGCCTGCTTTGCCAAACGTTTACCCAGCTTGGCATCCATACACACGGCGGATTCGCCGAGTATGTGAAGGCGCCCTGGAAGAACTGTTATCAGATTCCCGATGAACTGGATGATTTTACAGCGGCGTTTATTGAACCGCTGACCACGGTCATTCACGCTGCACAGCGCATGGACGCCGTGATAGGCGGATCTGTTGCGGTTATCGGATGCGGCCTTGGCATACTGCATGGCGCGATGGCTAAAGCAAGAGCATGTGCTCCCGTCATCGTGATCGGTGACCATAAAGCAAGGCTTGAGACCGCGAAAAAGATGGGCGCCGATATCACCATCAATGTGAATGAAGTTGACGATGTGGTTGCTGAAGTGAAAAAGATCACCGGCGGCATCGGCGTTGACTACGTACTTGAAGCAGTCGGAACCACCGGTACTTACGAGCAGGCGTTCAAGATGCTGCGCCGCGGCGGGAAGGTAGAGGCTTTTGGCATTGTGGCGCAAGGGCAGACAGCCGCGCTTGAACCGTATGAATTTGTGCTCGGTGAAAAGAAAGTCAGCGGCTCCTGCGCTGGCATCGGCAACAACTGGGGTGATGCGATCACACTGTTAAAATACGGTATCATTGATCCGCGGCCGATGTTTTCTATGGCGGTGCCGCTTGCTGAACTGAAAACAGCCATGGAGGAAATCAGGGAAAAGGACAATCTCGTGAAAGTGTTTGTATGCCCTGAGCTTACGGAACGAAAGTATTTTTGATTGAGAGGAAAAGGGGCTGCTCCTGATTGGAGCAGCCCTTCATTTTGTATGATTATTACTGTCACCTTAAATCCCGCCATGGACAGGCTTTTGTTCGTAGACGGATTCAGATTTGATGTCGCAAACAGGATATACCGCAGAGAAAACTGTGTGGGAGGCAAAGGTACACACGTGTCTGCAAATCTTGTGTGTCTCGGCGAAAAAAGCATCGCGACAGGGATCGCCATGGGGGAAACCGGCCGCCAAATCATCGAAAGCTTAGAGGCGCTGGGCGTTGCATGCGATTTTATTTATTCAACTGCCGGTGATTCGCGGACAAACTATATACTGCTGTACGGGAAATCAAGCACATTGATCTGTGAGAAAGGCCCGGACGTTCCCAAGGATGTGCTGGACGCCTTTGCGGTGCATTATGAGCAGCTCTGCAAAAAAGCAGGCTATGTCATCATATCCGGAGATGCCTCGAATTTTGCATACGGTGCGGGAGCCTCTCTGCAGGATAAGCTGTTTGAAACAGCGCAGTTAAAAGGCGCGCGGATCATTTTTGACAGCGCAGGCGCTTCGCTCAGATCGGCCTTGAAACACAGACCGTATATCATCAAGCCCAATGCGGAAGAACTGGCCGAACTGACAAACATGCCGGTGGCGACCGATCAGGATATTTTGTGTGCGATTAAAAGCCTTGCCCCACATGATATCCATATCATCGCGGTATCGATGGGCAGCCGCGGCAGCATCGTTAAGATCGGCAGCAGGGTTTTCCGTGCAGGTATTGCAAAAGTGGAAGCACAAAACACGGTGGGCTGCGGAGACGCTTATTTGAGCGGTCTGGTGTATGCCATAAAAAACACATACACTCCGCAGCGTGCGCTTGCGCTTGCAGCTGCCTGCGGCGGCGCGGCGGCGCTGAATCCGCTGTCTGTAGGATTTGATAAAGACAAAGCTTTTGCGCTTTGTGAAAATATAAGCATTGAAGAGATTGGAGAAGTAACATGAAATACTTAGAAGAACGCAGCAAACTGCTGCAGATGGCCACTGATCTTTGGGAGCGCAAACTGACAAACGCAGCAGGAGGGAACCTCGCCATGCGCGTCGATGATAACCGCATATTGCTTTCGCCGTCCATGATGAGCGAACTCAAGCATTGCCGTATTGACATAGAAGAACCTTTACTGATTGACTACGACTGCAACATCCTTGAGGGTACGGGCTCTCTTTCGCGTGAAGGAAAAATGCATGCGCTGATTTTGAAAAATATACCCGAAGTTGGCGGTGTGATCCATGCGCATCCATTTTATACAATGGTCTATGTGGCGGCATGCAAACCCATTCCCCAGGTGACCGAAGCGACAATGAAAATGGGTGAAACGGGGCTTATCCATCAGGCTAAAGCCTACAGCATGGAGCTTGCGGAAAACGCCTATAAATACTTCCTGCCTAAGAGGGAGCAGCTCAAAATAACTGGGCTTTGCGGTATCCTGCCGTATCATGGGACAGTGGCCGTCGGTAAACACATAGAGCAGGCATTTTCCGTTGTGGAACGCGTGGAAGCGGATGCCATATGTAATCTATTAGGAAAGTTGATTTAGATGAAATGAGCGCCAAAAACGTGATCGTCTGTGACATCGGGGCATCCAGCGCAAGAGTTTTTAATGCGGCGTATGACGGCAGCAAACTCTCGCTCGGTACCATCCACAGATTTACGAATAAGCCTATTTGCGTCGGACAAAGCCTTTACTGGGATATTTTTGCGCTCTATGAGGGCATGAAGAAAGGCATCGCTGAGGTTGGGAACCAAGCCGTATCCATCGGCATCGACGCGATGAGCAATGACTATCTGCTCATTGACAAAACGGGCGCAATCATCGAGCCGCCGCACACATACAGGGATGCGCGTACTGTGGGCATGCTCGAGGAGATGGACAAACTCATCACAAAAGAAGAATTGTATTACCGTACCGGCTTGCAGTTTAACCGTATGAATTCTCTTTATCAGTGGCTGTCTGTCGCCAAATCGCGGCCGCAAATACTGGAAGCTGCTGACAGCCTTCTGTTTTTACCGGATGCGCTCGTGTATTTTCTGAGCGGCGAGAAGCATACGGAGTATACATTGGCCAGCGTTTCGCAGGCCTATTCACCGGCCAAAAACAGCTGGGATACCGGCCTTTTGGAAAAAATCAAATTTCCGACTCGGCTTCTTAAAAACATCATCCCGCCGGCAACAAAAGCCGGAAACCTTTCATTGAGTGTATGTGGCGAGCTCTCTGTGAAAAAGCTGCCGGTGATTGCCGTTGGCGAACATGACACGGCATCTGCTGTTGCAGCTGTGCCCAGCCTTGCGCCGCGCTTTGCCTATATCAGCAGCGGCACGTGGTCGATCGTCGGCACAGAGACTAAGGCCCCTTTGATCAACGAAAGAAGCTGCCGTCACGGGCTTGCCAATGAGGGCGGCGTGGGCGGACGTATCCGGCTTTTGAAAAACGTGATGGGGCTTTGGATACTGCAGGAGTGCCGGCGTTACTGGCAGGAACGCGGAAAAGACTACAGTTTTGAAGATCTTGCCCGTATGGCTGAAAAATCAAAATGGAGCCAAGGGTTATTTGACCCCGACGATGAACTTTTCTATAAGCCCGGCCCGATGCCGGAGCTAATAAGCGCATATTTTGGGGCGTGCGGCGAGCCGGCGCCGCAACAAACCGGCGATATTGTCCGGTGCGTGCTGCTGAGCCTTGCGTGTAAATACAGATATGTACTCGAATGCTTGGAATTCGCCTGCGGCTATAAGCTGCCTGTCGTACATATCGTCGGCGGCGGTTCAGCCAACGCGCCTCTGAACCAATTCACCGCCAATATCACGGGAAAGACAGTCTTCGCAGGGCCTTTGGAAGCGACGGCACTCGGCAACGCGATGGTCCAGTTTATCGCAATGGGGGATTTTGCGTCTCTGGGCGAAGCCCGAAACGCTGTGATCAAATCAGTGGATTTACAGGAATTTGCGCCTGATAATAAGCCTCAATGGCAGGAGTTGTACGAGAGGTTCAGGGCAAAGACTGATTTGCTGCCCGTCTGAATACAAGCAAAGGCTGGGCGTCTTAGAAAAAGCGCCCTAGCAGTTTCCAAGATCAGTTAATATATGCTTAATGCCTTTCCCCTGGAGGCTGTTTGTAAACGCTTCTTCCCATTTGTCCAAAGGATAGCAATCGATCAGCACATCCGTTCTGATCGCACCCAAAGACAAAAGAGCCAACGCCTTTTCCCACCATACCCATTTTTGTGCGAACGAGCCGTGAATCGTGATTTCTTTGAGTATCACCGTATTGAGGTCAAAGCGGATATTGTTTTCTGTCAACCCGATCTGGACATGTGTACCGCCTTTTTTAATAGCCTGAAGACATAAATGTACTGCCGCTTCGTGCCCTGAACATTCAAAAGTATGGGCAAACCCCAAGCCATTGCAAAAAGCCAGCATATCATCAAGGATCTGCGTATCATCGGCATAGAATATCTGATCGGCACCCAGCGATTCTGCGATCAACAAACGCTCTTCATCTTTGCGGGTGCCCACGACGGCGCATAGACACCCTGCGGATTTTACAAGCTGCAGGCAAAGCAGGCCTATGGGGCCAGGGCCAGTAATCAAGACACGGTCACCCGGTACCAAATGTGTGCTCTCGAATACTGCCTGACAGCAACAGGCCAAAGGCTCGGTGATAACAGCCTCTTTCAACCCCACGTCATCGGGAAGGATATGTATGTTCTTTTCGGGGACGACCACATATTCTGCAAAAGCGCCGTTGGCGAGGCTGCCTATGGATTTTCTCCCAAGGCACAGATTATACCTTCCTGTCCTGCAATAGTGGCAGCTGCCGCAAGTGAAGTAATACGTTTCGCTGGCTACCCTTTTTCCTGCCAGTTCGCGGCTTGCGTTGCGGCCGATAAGATCAACGACACCGCTCAGCTCATGCCCCAAAACGACGGGCGGAGCAAAGTTGTATCCGGCACCGTTGTAAATATGCAGATCCGTACCGCAGATGCCTGCATATTCAACTTTTATTCTGACTTCGCATTCGCCGGGCATCGGCTCTTTGATTTCCTCAAGCCTCAATTTGCCGTATCCGTCTTCATATTTGACCAGTGCTCTCAAATCAGGGGCTCCTTGCTTTTTGATAGATTTCTGAATAGCGATCAATCTTCACCAATGCAAAAACCGACTGAGCTTGGTGTATTGATTGATTTATTATACCTAATCGGCAAAATCGGTGTCAAGAAATACACTTTGGCGATCTGCTCAAGAAAAAGAGATCAGACGAAGACAGAACCGTTAAGCTGCAGTATAACAACAAAAGAGAGTTTTGGTCTTTGTTGAAAGGCGCCGCTTGTTGGTGTATACTTGGTAAATAAAAATGTCAGTTTAAGTTTTGATCATATAAACGGAGGAAGGCATGGCAAAAAAAATAGGAATACTCACCAGCGGAGGAGACTGCCCGGGGCTGAATGCTGCTATCAGAGGTGTTGCTAAGGCGTCATACCATATGTTTGATGATGCGCAAATCATCGGGATCATGGATGGCTTCGGCGGGCTGATAGACGGGGACTTCCGTATCATGGAAAAGCATGAGTTCTCAGGAATTCTCACGCTTGGCGGCACCATCTTAAGGACTTCCCGCGGTCACGGCCCGAACATAGGTCAGAAGACGGGCAGGTTTCTTGATGTTTTTAAGACGATGTCCCGAAATTATGAAAAAATGGGGCTGGACTGCCTTGTGATGCTCGGCGGAGACGGCACGCATGCGATGGCGGGAGATCTGGCCAATTATGGGCTCAATACCGTCAGCCTTCCCAAAACGATAGACAATGATATATGGGGAACGGATGTCACCTTCGGGTTCCAAAGCGCCGTTGATATAGCCACCGATGTGATTGATAAGGTACACACGACGGCTCACTCGCATTCCCGCGTGATGATCGTGGAACTGATGGGGAATACGTCCGGCTGGCTGACGCTCAGTGCCGGGATAGCGGGCGGAGCGGATGTGATACTGCTGCCTGAGATACCGTACTCCATTGCGGCGGTCGCTGATGTCATCAACGCGCGGTATGAGAACGGAAAACATTTTTCCATAATTGCGGTGGCAGAAGGCGCGCGCAGTGTGACAGATGAGCAGGATCAGGATCTGAAAGGCAAGCATTATTCTATCGGCTACAAACTGGCTGATGAACTCACGCAGGTGATCGATATCGACACCCGCGTTGTCGTACCTGGGCATTACCAGCGCGGCGGCGCGCCATGCCCTTACGATCGGGTTTTGGCAACGCAGATGGGTGTTTATGCGGCGCAGCTTATCGCGGAGCGCAGGTTTGGCCAAACGGTGGCTGTCAAAGGCGGTGTGGTGACATCCAACGATGTCAATGATGTGGCCGGGAAAACCAAAACGATACCTCTCGATGCTGAATTGCTGTGTGTGGGGCGTAAAATCGGACTGAGCTACGGCGAGGCATAAAGACCTGGCTTAAATGATGGAGAAACGTGCATGAAAAACATAAAGACAGTATTACTTGCCGCGGGAAAAGGCACGCGGATGAAATCTGACATACCAAAAGTGCTGCATCAGGCCGCGGGAAAAGCCCTGGGTGAATGGGTCGCTGAAGCCGCATTGCAGGCCGCCGGCGCAAGGCCGGTGCTTGTCGTCGGCGCGGGTGCAGACGCTGTGCGCAAACATTTTGGGGACAGCGTGGATTATGCCGTCCAGGAACCCCAATTGGGCTCAGGCCATGCAGTGATGGCTGCGCGCGAGTATCTGCGCGGCGATGGATACGCACTTATCGTAGCGGGGGACATGCCGCTGCTGCGCGCTCAGACGCTCAAAAGGCTGGTGAAAAAAGCGATAGGCGAAAAGCTTGGTGCTTGTCTTTTATCGGCAACCGTGGACGATGCGTCCGGTTATGGGCGCATCATACGCAGCGGCGGGAATGTGGTGCGTATTGTCGAGCACCGTGATGCCACGGAGCAGCAGAAATCCATACGTGAGATCAATCTTTCGGTATATTGTTTTTTCATCCCTTTACTTATGGAAGCTTTAAGCAGTTTGCAGCCTGCAAATGCGCAAGGTGAATATTATCTGACTGACTGCGTAGAATACCTTGCTTTAAAAGGTCACCGTGTTGAAACGATGACTTGTGATGACAGATCAGAAGGCCTTGGCGTTAACGACAAAGCGCAGCTTGCCGCCGCGGCAAAACTGTTAAGGCAGCGTATCAACACCGCGTTGATGGAAGGCGGTGTGACGATGGCCGATCCGGATAACGTGTATATCGATGCATTGGTGACTATCGAGCCGGATGCTGTGGTGTACCCGGGCGTGACGCTGGAGGGCAGGACGCATATCGGAGCGCGAACGGTGCTTTACCCTGGAAGCCGCATCACGGACAGCAGGATCGGACAGGATTCGATCGTGCAGAACTCCGTGATCCTTGCATCAAGTGTCGGCAACAATTCCACCATCGGGCCCTATGCGTATTTAAGGCCGAACAGCATAATCGGCAACGGATGCCGTGTGGGCGATTTCGTGGAAGTCAAGAATGCACATATC
>Ga0351833_1067_pt2 | contig 16089 bp, 13 predicted proteins | sample BONcelHFGM3001C5_FD_206751 | JGI IMG/M metagenome (GOLD analysis project Ga0351833, IMG submission 206751) | Enriched cells from coal bed in the Powder River Basin, Montana, United States - BONCAT cells FGM rep1 HSBNCT.FGM.300.1.C5 ...
CCGCTCGCCACGGCGATATATCCCATACGAACGGCTGCTGCCCCGGAACCACAGGCGGCTTCTACTTTGACCGCCTCCACACCGCGAAGGCCTACGAAATCGGCGATGAGCGCGCCCAGATGCTCCTGACCAGCGGCCTCGCCTGATATCATGTTACCCACATAGATAGCATCTATACGGCCAGGGTTGGCCTCTTTCAGAGCCGCAAGGATGGCATCTGCTGCCAGGTGCCGGATCGACTTGTCCCAATGCTCATCCACTTTGGTTTGTCCAGTGGCGATAATACTGACATCTCTCACAAGTATAACTCCTCAAGTAACACTCGGTTTTCAGTCGTCCAAAAACTGAAAGCTGGAATCAGTGCATGTGCAATTTACGGCGATACCGCACATAGGTTGCATAGTCGATCTCCTGACGTCGGGCGATATACTGACTCGTCAATCGGGCTTTTGAACACCTTTCGTCTATGGCCTCAGTAACCACCAATGAAAAGGCATCGCTGCCGGCGCCGGAGCCAAATGAGACAACCAGGATGTGGTCACCAGGGCGCGCTGCATCCAGGGCGCCAGTCAGGCCAATCAGAGACGAGCCGGCATAAGTATTCCCTATCGTGTCAACCAATAACCCATGCTGGAGCTGCTCCGGTTTGAATCCCAAAATTTTGCCCACCCGCTGAGGGAACTTCACGTTAGGCTGATGGAACACAGCCATCGTATAGTCCCGCGCGGTATAGCCCAACTGATCCATGAGGTGTTGGCCTGCGGAAATGACGTGTTTGAAATAGGCCGGTTCACCCGTGAAGCGGGAGCCATGTTGGGGATAATGCTGATAAGGACGGCGGAAGAAATCCGGCGTATCAGTCACAAAAGAATAGGACCCTTCGAAATAAGCCAACGAATCTTCTTTAGGCCCGACCACGAACGCCGCGCCGCCGGCTGCTGCCGTATACTCCAGCGCATCTGAGGGTCTGCCTTGCGCCGTGTCCGCCCCGACGATCAGGGCGTAATCGGCCATGCCGCTGCCCACAAATCCTATGGCTGCCTGCAATGCTTCAGTTCCGGCCTTGCAAGCGAATTCCCAATCACCAGCCAGAGTATCCGGAACGGCGCCAATCGCCTCGGCCACAATGGTGGAAGTCGGCTTCACCGCATACGGGTGAGATTCGCTGCCGACCCATACCGCTCTCAAATCGGATGGGTCGATGCCAGAGCGAGCGATAGCATTTCGGGCTGCCTCAAGTGCAATGGTCGCTGTATCTTCGTCAAGACCCGGCACAGCTTTTTCCTTAATCGGCAAGACATCCTCAGAGCCACGCCATACGCGTGCAATTTCGACTGCCGGCAGGCGAAAACGTGGCACATAGGCCCCATATCCTACAATACCCACATCACGGATCGGCTTCATAAAGGCTTTTCCCATCCCTAACGCCTCAATTCCTCGAGAATTTGCTGAGCGCGATCCGGGCGGATAACCCGTTCGGCGATCAGCCGTCCTGCTACCCATTCGATCTCGTCGCCCGCAGCGCCCACAGCCAGCGCCACCTGCCGGGCATGAAGCTCCATGTGGCCCCGTTGAATGCCTTCTGTAGCCAGGGCGCGGAGCGCCGCCAGGTTCTGCGCCAAACCGACAGCAGCAATGACGCCGGCCAATTCCACAGCCGTCTTGACCTTCAAAATCTTGAGTGCTACTTGAGCCGATGGATGAACTCTGGTGGCGCCACCCACGATACCCACAGCCAGAGGCATTTCCAGCGTCCCAATCAAATCCCCGTTCCCGTCGATCTCCCACTGAGATAGGGGCACATAGCGACCACTGCGCGCTGCATAGGCATGCGCCCCAGCCTCAATAGCGCGCCAATCGTTGCCGGTCGCGATGACCACCGCATCTACCCCGTTCATGATGCCCTTATTGTGAGTTGTCGCCCGGTACGCATCGACAGCGGCCATCGCATAAGCCTCGACGATCCCTTGAGCTACTCGCTCACCCAAAAATCCACCAAAAGCCAGGGCTTGCTCGGGGATCCGGCACCGAGCGCGAGCCAAACGACGGTCGGCCAGATTAGAAAGGATACGCAACAAAACACGTCCGCCTGTGATTTCTTCCACTACGGGCCGGAGAGCCTCTGCCACTGTATTGACCGTGTTCGCCCCCATCGCATCCCGGCAATCATAGATTAAGTGTACGATCAGCATGGGGCCGACAGGGCTGTCCTCAAAAACACGCACTTCGATATCTCTGGGACCTCCTCCCAGGCTCATAACCACGGGATCGACCTGCGCGGCCAATTGAAGCAAACGCGCCCGGTTCGCCAACAACTCCTGCCGAGCGTACCATAGGTTATTTACATTCAGTACCTGCATCTGAGCGATCATCTCAGGGGCAGTGGTATCCACCCCAAAACCACCGCCCTCTCGAACCAAGCGAGCGGCGAAACTGGCTCCAGCAATTACCGAAGGTTCTTCAATTACCATCGGAATTAAATAATCATTTCCATTGATGAGGAAATTCACCGCAACACCGAATGGCAAAGCATGTACACCTACCACATTTTCGACCATTCGATCAGCCCGAATAGACGACAAGCTGGAATCCAACACACACCGTTCTGTTTCGTCCAAATCAGCCCATTCGGCAACTAGATTTGCACGCTCGGCCCAGGGTTTCCTATAAAAACCCTCCAGCCTTGAAGAAAGAGGTTCGTCATTCATCAATACACTCCAACGAAGCATCACTCAAAAACTTTAGTAAAGAAGACATGGTTCCCGCTCAACAAAAAAACTCCCCCATCCGGTGATGATGCCACCCTAGGGAGTTACAATAGCAATTATAGCATAAAGATTCTGTCAAAAGCTACCAAATTCTGTTCAAAACCTGCCAGCCAGCGCGAGATCCTTCACCTCGGTCAGAATGACAATAGTCACTTGAAGGCCCTACGGGGCAACCACCCAAGCCCCCATAATCTGCGTCAAGGGCTGCAAGACAACCTGGGGATAAAGGGCTGACAAGATATTTGCAGCTAACAGAAGAATGACCAGAATGCGAAAGATCCAGGGCTCGCCCTCTGACGTTCTTTCAGAGGATCTGCCCGCCGTAGCCGCCAGCCACCTAAGTCGCCCAATGCTGGCTGTTGCGCCCGCAATGATTAAAATGACCGCCCATCTCTGGCTTCCGGCAGGCAAGCTTTGCACGACCAGCCAACGCGCTGTAAAACCGGCTGTCAGGGGAAATCCGGTCAGGGACAGCCCGCCGATAGCTATCGCCAGCACAGAGAAAGGTTTCTGCCAGATAATACCATTCAAATCTCGAAACGAATGCAGTTCCCGCTCCTTCCGCAGCATACCCATACCCATTCCGATGAGGGTCACAGAAATGGCGCGGTTGGCCCATAGGAAAGCGACCACAGCCAGGCCTTCTACGGATGTAGCAGACAAACCGATTAATAGACAACCCGTATCAAAAAGAACAAGCCACGCAAAGACGCCAGAAAGCTCTTTTTGAAAAAACGACAGCAAGCCGCCCATAATCACGGAGGCCAGGCCCACAATCAACATTAAAAGCAAAACATTTCCATCGCGGATCAGCCAGGGAAATTCTCGCAGCAAGCCCAAAAGCTTGAAGAAGATCACGCCATGAGCTATTGAAGTGATAAAACCAACCACAAGAGGCGACCCCTCGATACCAACGTTATAAAGCCAGGCATGAAAGGGCACAGCCCCCAACAAGGCCGCGCCACCCAACACCAGTAAGAAGGCTGCCGTTTGAGGCAAGACGTTGTCAACGGGATTGAGCGCACGCATTTGCGTCAGATGAACCATGACCAGCAGTAGTGGACCAGCCATACCCATCGCAATCAGATAATAGAGAGTGCCTCGGACCGACCGCTGCGAGTCGCTTTGCACAATTAACACCATAAAAATGACTGTGATTTCCAGCAACAACACAGCAACCACACTACTCTGCAACATGGTGACCGCAGCCAGCAACGCCATGATCACCAAGATCAGATAACAAAAAGCCCTGCCCTGAGATAAGAACGAAGCATATATAAGGTAAATCGTTGCCAGCAAAAAAATACAGGCCAGGAACACGCGACCAGGGGGCTGCAACGAGATGTCACGTCCCAGAACATCGATAGACCAGTCAAAAGGCATGCTGAGGCAAAGGCGGACTGTGATCAAGGTCGACAAAGCAGCCAGCAAACCGGCCAAGCGTCCACGCCGCCGTATCACGAAAATCGCAGGGGCAGTGGCGAGAGGTAAAATAATCAACCACAGAGGAGACAGAAGCAGGTTCATTCCCCGGCGAGACCTCCATTCAATGATACAGCCCGCATGATGATAAGGTAAGCGAGAGAGAGAGCAATAACCAGGTGAAACACGCCCATCAGCGCGGTAACAACCAGGCCACGCTCAATCGTCACATAGTACAGCTCAAATGCGGTTATGAAAGTCAATAATCCCAGGCCGACCTTCCAGGGGCGGACAGAGAGCATCATGATAAGCAATCCTGTCAGGCCCAACCAATAGATTGCAAAATTAAGGTGCGCAGGCACGCCTCTCATGGGTATTTTCTGAAGGAGAGTGTACGCAATCAACCCGATCAAAACGGCGGTCAGAAGGCGAAACGGTAGTCCCACACTGAAAACATCGTGATGTGCCCAGACTCGCACTCTGCCCTTCCAGCGTACGTGTCGAGGCGTGGCAATTTCTGCCTCTGTACGACGCACACCCGTAAACAGTATGGTACAAATCATGGCGCCTACTATAAACTTGAAAAGAGCAATCTCGGCGGGAATGAAATGAATCAGCAGCATATTGACAAAAAGGTACTGAAGCAGCAAAACGAGTATCGAAAGACGCCAATCGTAAAGCAAGACGATCAGGGTCGATGTAACGACCAGGCTGACAACTGCCGTAGTCTCAGAAAAATAAGGAAGGAGAATCAGAACTTCAGACCAAGAAGGCACTTATTTACCTCATGTTTTAGATTGGGCCAATCTAACCCCCATATCAGAGCGAAAGATAGAACCAGAGAAACAATAATAAAGTAAGAAAAGCCCACAATAACCAATGTTCGCCGTATAACATATTCACTAAAACACGTACAGCACCCATTCCACCATCAACCAGTCTCTCTATCCCTCGATACAGCCAGGCCATGTTCCACAATCTGGCAAAAAACTGCCAGAGAGGATGGGATGATGCGGCCATAGCCGGAGGCCAAATACTCATCACGTAACCAAGGCAGGCGGAAAGTAGCACGGTGATCCATATTCCCGGTTCGGTATAAGAATATGTCCGCAAGCCCCAACCAGCCCCATCACCTCCGGTCAAATCCGCAAGAAGTTGAGCTGGCAGCAGTCCTCCAGCAAGAGCAGGTATAAGCAGCAACAGTCCGACGACTCCACGGCTCCATCCACGCCGAGACGGCACATCCTCCGTCAAGCCAGGAGATTCTTCGCTGCTGCTCAGAATGACAGCGGCCGGAGACAGCCAGATACGGAAGAAAGCGGCCGCTATGAGAGTAGCGGCCACAAAAACCAGGGCAAGCAAGAGCATATTTACAACAAGATCCGTAGAAGACAACGCAGCTTCATTCAATTGGGACCAGACAGCGAAGCCAGCAGTGGGGGGCAAACCGATCAAACAGGCCCCAGCCAAACCGGTCACCGCCATGAATAGCCAGTCGAGCCAGGCGGGGTCAGCGCTGCCTGCACGAGCAGGAATCAAAAATAGCACGAGCATAGCGAAAGGCAAAAACAAACTCCAGTTGAAAATCAGGCCGGTTGCCTGGGGAAGAGAAATAGCCAGACTCAGCATAACCCCGCCCGATTGAGCAATGGCTATGTATGACAAAGTCTTCAATCTGTCCTGCCGAGACCAGGCCAACTCACCAGCCAGCAAGAGTGAAACTGCTCCTACACCAATCCACAGTTCTCGCTCTGGCAGGACAGTCTGCGATATCGCGAGGCGCATCAGAAGATATAGGCCGATCAGAGATGGGATCGCGTGTAGAAAAGGGAGAAGAATGTCTGGTCGCTCTTCTACAGAAGCAAGCCACAAATGCACAGGCAAGGCCGCCAGGCTGATCCACGCCAGCACAAAGATAGCCCGAGCAGCAGTCGGCGAATAGGCCAGGGCCGTCCAGCGTCCCCCATCTCCACGTCCTATACTCCACGTAGCCCAGGTTAAAAGGACAATTCCCAAGCTCCAGAAAACGAGCAAATATGTGACCGTTCGGACCGAGCCCCTGCCAGATACCATAAAAGCAAACACCGCAGTAGTCAACAGCGACCAACTGAACATCAGCGTCAGCAGATTGCCTGAAAATAGAAGGGAAAACGCGGCAGAGCTTGCAAAAAACAAAGCAGGCATCAACCGCCAATCTTCCCGTGGCCGGTTTCCCGTGGACAGGTCCCAAGCAAGGGCTGCCAGCAACACAAGCAGCAGAAGAGCAAACGACCAATTGAAAGCATCGATACGGTAAATCAGGCTACCCAGAAGGGTCAGGCTGGTCACCCAATCGGAGAAGACGACGTCCATCGGGAGCTGCGATCTCATCAAGAATAGGACAACTCCAACCGCCACAAAGATGAGCAGTATGGCCGCATTTTTGACGCGCACAGGTATTGTGGCGCCGCCTATGATTAAGATCAGCGCGCCTCCCAGAAACAAAATAACAGGTAAATGGGGTAAAGTCAGTAGAGGATCCACAAGTTCACCTTAGCACAAAACTTCCCGCCAGAGTAAGATTCTTCACTTCGTTCAGAATGACATGCTCTGCGGGCCACCAAGAAACAGCGACCCATTGTAACACAATCACAGGTCACAGGCAAAACCACCCGGACACAACAACCGCGCTCCATCTCTTTTAGATTGGGCCAATCTAACCCCATCGTGCCCAAATTTCAGGATTCGCCAGGAATAAGGCGTCCGGCGATTAAGGCAGCGATGAAACACAACGCGCCAACTGAATAAAACATCCCGGAGATGCCCCAACCATCAGCTACCACTCCACTCATGGCAGGGCCTGCAAACATGCCCAATGCGTATACGGCCTGGAAAACACCCATGGCCGATGCTCGCTGCTCGCGATCGATCTGCTTGATGCTCAAACCCATCATAACCGGGAACGATATGCCGGTCCCCACACCATAAAGCACGCGGGAGATAACCAGCAGAGGGATATTCTGGATAAACGGGATGCCGACAGAGGTGAAACCCATAATTATCAAACCCAAGATTACCAGCATACGCTCGCCCAGGCGCTCGGATAGACGAACAGACACCAGCGCACACAAAGTATGAGGCAGAAAAACAACCGTAGAAAGCCAGCCTAAAGCGGCTTTCGAAGCGCCTATATCTGCCGCATAGACTGGCACAAAACTGAAGGTCGTTGCATAGTTTGCATATTGGGTAAGGCAACCCAGAACTGATGCGATCACCAGTAGCTCGACCCCTTTGGCATGGCGTAGATCTTTGAGCGAGAAAGATTTTGACCGGTCGAGGGTGATATCGTCTGCCAGGAACAGCGAAAGCGCCGCCCCCAGCCCGGCCGGAATGATTGCCAGATAGAACGTACTCGTCCACCCATACGCATCGGCCAAAAGCCCACCTGCAGCCGTCGCCATGACGAGGGACATTCCCTGAAAGAACGTGGCGAAGGCAATCGCTTTCACCGAGCGGTGCTTGGGGAAATAGCTGGTATATAGCACCGTCGTAGTAACCCAGGTCGCTGCCGCTAATCCGGTAAGCCCGCGAAAAATGAGTAGCCAGGTCGGGTCAGGTGACCAGGCCAAACCAACAACGCTAACGACAACGATGATAAATGCCGCGGTGACGAAAGGACGGCGGCGGCCTAAGCGGTCAGACAGCATCCCTATAGGGATGCGAACTATCAGTTGAGTAAGACCATAGGCGCTGACGATGAAGCCTATCATGCTCAGAGAGGCGCCTAGCGACTTGGCATATACCGATAGAATCGGGACGAAAAGATAAAGTGAAAACCAAAAGAAGTAAATGTCTAAAGACAATAGCCCTATCGACCAGGTACGTCTGGCGTCAAGCTCCGTTGGATTTTGTGCAGTATCTGCGCCCGCAATCGAGCGATTTGTTGTAGGCGGCTGCAAGGCAGTTTTTCCCATTTCCAGCTCGTATAAATTGTGTAACCCGATCAAAATAACTTGAGCAGGGGGATCCCTTTAATTTGGCCCCCTGCTCTGCTTGCCCTCAGTTTCCAGAAGTTGCGACTACTAGCGCAGCGATTAGCGCAACAAATGGATGGCGCGGCCCTCAACCGCCAACAGAGCCTCAGCGATAGCTTCGCCCAGGGTCGGGTGAGGGTGAATGGCTGCAATGAACTCTGTCACCGTGTTTTCCAGAGTAATTCCCAAAGTCGGCTCGAGAATCAGGTCACTGGCGTGTGGGCCAACGATATGGACACCCAATACCTCACCGTATTTCTCATCGGCCACCACTTTTACGAACCCTTCAGATTCGCCTTCGATCAGGGCCTTGCCGTTAGAGTTCAAGGGGAAGGTCCCGACCCTCACGCGATAGCCCTGTTTCTGCGCTTCTGCTTCGCTCAGACCCACACTGGCCGCTTCCGGCAAAGTGAAAATACAGCTCGGCACTGCGCGATTGTTCATTAGCATCCGGTGTCCCATGATATTTTCGGCGGCTACTTCACCATGTCTCGATGCGAGATGTGCAAGCATAATGCCCCCAACCACGTCACCTATGGCGTATATGCTGGGCACATTCGTACACATCATCTCATCTACTTTGACGCCACCACGATCATATTTCACACCAATCTCATCCAGGCCCAAATTAGCCAGATTAGGACGTCTACCAACCGCAGACAGAACCTTCTCGACTTGAATTTTCTTCTCGCCTTCAGGTGACTCTACTATAACAGTCAATTCCTTTTTGCCGGATTCGATTTTTGTGACCTTCGATTTGAGATAGGACTTGATGCGGCGCGAGTCGAAAATCCATTTCATGGCGTCACCGATGGATGAATCCAACAGCTGCAACAATCGATCCAACATTTCGACGACGGTTACTTCTACTCCAAGCATATTGAACAGAGATGCAAATTCAGCGCCAATCACGCCGCCGCCGATGATCAACATGCTCTTGGGCAAAGACTCCAGCGCCAGTGCACTGGTGCTATCCAACACGTTTGGGTCATCAATGCCGGGAATGGGAAGGTTTACTGGAGAAGAGCCTGTAGCCAGAATAATTTTCGGGGCTTCAAGCCGTTGCGTCTGACCATTCGCATCAGTGACCTGTACGACGGTGGGCGAAACGAGCCGTCCCGTGCCCTTGATAACCTGGACTTGGGCTCGATTCAACAACATGCCTACGCCGCCGACCAATTGCCCGACGATTTTCTGCTTCCGAACCTGAGCCTTGGCCCAATCGACCCTGGGCTTATCAATTATCACACCGAACTCATCGCCGTTTTTCGCCAGCCCAAACACCTCCGCCGTCTTGATGAGGGCCTTGGTGGGGATACATCCCCAATTCAGACAAACTCCCCCCAGGTTCTCTTTCTCCACAAGGGCCACTTTGGCTCCCAACTGAGCGGCTCGCAGGGCGGCCACGTAACCACCAGGCCCACCGCCAACGACGATGATATCTATTTTATCTGTCACGATAGCCTCCTCGGCACTCTATTTCTTTTAGACTGGGTCAATCTTGGAGATTGGCCCAGTCTAACCTCGATTACATCAAGAGCAAATAAGGTTTTTCGATAAGATGCTTGACTCGTTGCAGGAAACGAGCCGCAGGCGCCCCATCGATACTGCGGTGATCGAAGGACAGACTCAAAATCATCATCTGGCGAATAGCGATCTGACCTTCATATACGGCGGGCTTAGCCTGAATGCGTCCCACTCCCAGGATAGCACTCTCAGGGAGGTTCACGATGGGTGTGAAACCATCGATCTCATACATTCCCAGGTTGGTGATGGTAAACGTGCCGCCTGTCAGGTCATCAGGCAAACTCGCGCCTGCCACGGCACGCGAGGCCAAAGCCCGAACCTCGCGGACGATTTCGACCAGGCTCTTGCGGTCAGCATCTCTAATCACCGGAACCAACAAGCCCCGCTCAGTATCCACAGCCAGGCCGATATTGATCTGCGGCAAGAGCTTAATCTCACGGTCGGCAATCGTGCTGTTCACCAGAGGATGCTCATGCAGTGCTTTAGCCACGATCATAATCAAAAGATCGTTATAACCGACAGCCACGTCCTCTGTCTTTTGCAGTTCAGCCTTGAGCTGCGTACGAAGCGCAACCAGATCGGTAGCATCCACTTCGACAAATTCGGTCACCCGGGCCACCGTATTTGAACTGTACGCCATGCGCTCAAAGATCACCTTGCGGATACCGGCCACAGGAATCGTTTCTGCTCCGACCGGCACGGCAGGAACCGGGGCAATTGTCGGAGCCGAAGCAGCAACTGCCGGTTTGGCCGCCTCACGTTCGACATCCTCTTTGGTGATACGGCCTCCTGGCCCAGTGCCAGTGACTTTGCTCAGATCGAGACCTGCCTCTTGAGCCATACGGCGGGCAACAGGCGAGGCTTTCACGCGCATAGCCTCAGCAAAGGCTTCTACGTCGTTGGCCACGATTCGGCCGCCCGGCCCGGTGCCTTTCACCGCAGTCAGATCCACGCCAACTTCACGAGCGATTCGCTTGGCAGCCGGAGAAGCAGGTATCCGACCAGGCACAGTGGAAACAGCCATCGCGCTCTCGCCCGGAGCTGCTTTCGCTACTTCTTCGGGCGGTTTTGCAGAAACGGCTTGCTCTACCTCGAGAGCGCCCGCCCCGGCCTCAGGCACTTTTTCGCCTGGAGCTAGAACCCAACCGATGGTGGTGAACACAGGGACCACAATCCCCTCGCCGGTCAAAATTTTGAGAACTCCAGCGCCGGGCGATTCTGCTTCAATGACAACTTTATCCGTCTGAACCTCGAACAGGGGCTCTCCTTTGGAGATTGTATCGCCATCCTTTCTCATCCACCGCACAATACTTCCTTCAGTCATTGACATGCCCAGCTTGGGCATAAAGATTTCTGTAGCCATTATGATTAACCTCCTCAATAAATGCTCTATTAAGACCGACGCCCCATAATTGCAGCCAATTTGATCGCCTCTATCAGGCTCTGGGGGTTTGCGGTTCCTTTACCTGCCTTACCAAAATTGGTACCGTGATCAACCGAAGTGCGTATAATGGGCAAGCCCAGGGTCACATTCACCCCTTCGTAGAATCCATGAGTTTTGAGTGGGATATGCCCCTGATCGTGATACATCACCACTACCACATCATATTGATCGTTCAGCATACGGAAGAAAACCGTATCCGCCGGGATTGGCCCCACGACACTCATCCCCAACTGTTGGGCATCCTGGATAGCAGGCTCGATCTCTTCAATTTCTTCCGTCCCAAAGAGGCCACCCTCTCCGGCGTGGGGGTTAAGTCCGGCTACAGCGATCCGTGGCTCTTCAATGCCGAGTCTCCGCATGGCATCGTAAGTCAGTTTAATCACGGTCAGAACCCGTTGCCGTTTTGCTCTTTCGATAGCACTGCGTAAGGAACAATGCGTGCTCACGTGGGTAACGCGCAAACCGCCCCCAACGAGCATCATGCTGACATCCTTGACCCCGCAGAGATGCGCCAGCAGCTCAGTATGACCGTCGTAGTGATAGCCGGCGTTGTTGAGCGCTTCTTTGTTGATCGCGCTAGTCACAATTGCATCTGTCTGTTTTTCCAGGGCGATCATCGTGCCTTTTTCGATGTAATCGTAAGCTGCCTTGCCCGCCATCGAGCTTACTTGCCCACGGACAAGCGACTTCATATCGACATTTCTCATGTCCAGAACATCAATCACCCCATATTGGAACAGCGCATCCTTTGCCTCATAGATAAGACGAATTTCGCCTGACCACTTCACTATTTCGGCTGCTTCCATCATGCAGGTTCCATCGCCAATGACCAAAGGCCGGCAAACATCGTAAATCTCCTTCAAAGCCAATGCTTTGACTACGATTTCGGGGCCGGAGCCTGCCGGGTCTCCCATTGTGATACCCAAAATAGGTTTCTCTCTATTGCTCATTCTCACTCCTAATTATTTCCTTAGGGCGCAGGCGGGACGCCTGCCTCCTGCTAGATAATGGTAGCCGACCACGATGGCATCTTTTGCACCAAACCCACCTGCCTTGGTGATGACCCGCATACCTTCCCACGGCCCACCGACCAGCAAGCTCACCGGCAGGCCTGGGAGCACTTCTGTTATCGGACGAAGAGCTTCAGCGTCAAGCGACAGACAGGCCTGCAATGCAATATCCCCGCCGGTTAAGAATAGACCTTGCACGACCTGGCGTTCGAGAATATGGCGGGTCAACTGTCCCAATATCGCCGCTATATCCGGGCTTCTATCCTCTATTGGCGGAGAGAAACAGGTTGTCACGATGCTTCCCTGAGATCGAGCCAAATGTTGGATCACTTCACCGGTCAGGCGCGCGGTTTCGCTCGGAGCCGCGTCCTTATCCAGCAGATAATCCAGATGTGGTTCGACGGCTGGCACATCCAAAACCTTAATTATCTCACGCACCTGTTCGGCAGTGATTTCATTACGACTACCAGCGACAACCAAAACCGGCCCTCTTAGACCTGGTAGGTCTAAGAGGCCTGTCAAGTCTATCGGCTGCTTCGTCAGGCCCAAGGCCGCAGGCAGCTCTTCGGCTAATCCTGCCGAACCGACGGGCAACCACGCTCTTTCCGATCGGACAATTGCCAAAGCAATATGTGAAAGATGCTGTTGAACCTCTGCATCGACGACAACGATCCGCGATGTAGACCGGGATATGGCCTCACCAATCGCTTCAGGGCCCTGCGCCACTGTATCTATATCCACCAGGTCAACCGCCTCACCGGTTTGGCAGTTCAACAGAGAAGGGATATGAGATTCGCTGATGGCGTTGCGCGGGTCACGAGCGAAGCCCGTCTGCTCCAGCAGAACGCCCTGGACAAACAAATCTCCCTTCAGTGTCACACGCCTGTTTGCGGGAAAAGCGGGAGCCACAACGGCCTTCTCCAGGTTCAGCGCTTGCATGACGGCCAAAATCTCCGGTCCCAGGTTGCCACGCAACGTCGAGTCGATTTTCTTATAGACCAGCCGTCCGCGCAACAGGCAGGCTGCACGCCATGCCTTATCTGCTGCAGCATCCGCCGAAACAGCCCGGCTATCCGTATTCATGATCACACACGCCACATCGACTAGAGCTGAGTCTTTTAAGCCCACCAAGCTCGATAAGCCCCACTTGCTGAACTGCACTCCCGTATCGAGGGAGCCTGTGAGATCATCGGCGATAATTCCCAGCTTCTCGGCCTTCACTTTTCCCCTCAACTCGTCATTCTGAGCGCAGTCTTGTCATTCTGAGCGCAGCGAAGAATCTCACTATACATCGTGAGGTGGGACTCTTCGCTTTGTTCAGAATGACGGGCGAGCCGCCTAGAAGGCTGCTTTGTAAATTTCGTAAATGTCATTACGAGTCACGCTACGCGGGTTGTTATCCAACAGGCGACGGATATCTATCGCATCGTCGGCCATCGTAGCAAGGGCTGACTCGGTCACACTTACTTCAGATAACTTCTGAGGGATTCTGACGTCAATAGAAATTTGGCGTACGGCCTTGACCGCAGCTTCGGCCTTCTGCCGATAAGAAAGCCCAGCCAACGGCTCTCCCATGGCTTCAGCAATATCGATGAACAAAGCCAGGTCCCCAAGATAGTTAAACTCCATAACATAAGGCAGCAACAGCGCATTAGAGACACCATGCGGTGTATGGAACTGCGCTCCCAACGGATACGCCATCGCATGAACGAGAGCCGTGCCTGCATTCGAAATTGAGATACCGGCATACAGGCTCGCGCGCGACATCCCTTCCCGACCGGCTAAGTTAGCGCCGTTGAGCACAGCAGTTCGCAAATGCCTGGCGCATAAACGCACCGCCTCAAGCGCGAATAGCCGAGTCTCGGTTGTGGCCTTCACCGAGACATAAGACTCTATCGCATGAGTGAGGGTATCCATACCTGAAGCAGCGGACACTTTGGGTGGACATGACAGGGTCATTTCAGGATCAACAATCGCTACATCTGGCATCAGGTGACGGCTGACGATACCTTTCTTCACCTGGCTCTTGGTATCGGTCAGAATCGAATTGACCGTCGCCTCAGAGCCAGTACCCGAAGTAGTAGGAACCATAATCATGGGCAGCCCCCGGCCAGGCACTTTATCGGTGCCGAACATATCTTCGATGTTGCCAGGATGGACAGCCATGGCGGAAACGACCTTGGCCGCATCCATCGAACTGCCTCCTCCCAGGCCAACGACCAAATCAAAACCACCTTCACGCGCCATCTTGATGCAAGGCTCTAGAGTCTCCACCGGCGGCTCGGGTACAATTTCCGAAAAAATGCCCACAAAGAGACCGGACTTCTCCAAAATTGCCTTCACTTCATCTACCATACCTGTAGAAGCAATACCGGGATCGCAAACAACCAGCACTTTGCTGCCTCCCAGAGTTTTTGCCTCCTCGCCTATTTTTTTCACAGCACCGCACCCAAACAGAACCATGCTGGGCAAACGCAGGGGAAACAGCTTGGTTTCCATCGATTTCAACCTCCTAAAATGATTACAGACCATCTATGAATACAACTCAAAATGCCGGCTTTTCGAACGTGTTTCTATATTTCAGATTATAACAGCGATTCAAAGGCCGCGCAAAGCGCATCTGCTTTTAACGCCAACCGATTTGTTCGAGCATTACGCCCAACTCTTCGGCTGCATCGTCAATAGCTTCTTGCGGTAGTTTCTGGCCTGTGAATGCACTGTGCGCTGCACCTCCCACTATGTCTTCGTATTGTGTCTGCGCGGGCAAAGTAGGGCCTCCCGGCGCGAAACTGGTCCGTTGCTGCGCCTTCTCCAAAGATAAAAGAGCCGTCTCATAGTACGGGAACCTGTCCATCAGCTTTTGATCCGTATAGAGACTGGTGCGCGGGATCTGTCCGCCTTCCCAGTTTATCGTGTAACCCAAATCGGGACCGCAGCACCATTTGATGAACTCCCAAGCCAGCGGAACACGTACAGAATTCTTATTGACGACCAGAACCCAGCCGGCTATAACCGGAACTGGTTCCGGTTCGCCTGGAACCAGCGCATAACCGACCTTGCCGCGCACCTTAGAATCAAGCGAAGTCTCCAGGTCCCTGGCGAAAGCGTCCCACTGGACTTGCATCGCGGCTTGACCTGCAGCAAAGACGCGATTCATGTCGTACCAATACATATTGGGAGCATCCGGTGGAGCATACTGTGATTGATCGGCCCATAATTCCATCGCCTTGATGCCCTCTCGGCTGTTCAGAGTGACGCGCCACCGTTTGGCAAATTCTCGTCCCCCAGCGCCCCACAACACCGTCTGAAACAAACACAACGCTCCATTCCCAGCCTGAGCCGTCACCGAAATGCCGTATTCTGTAGGGGAACTGCCATTAAAGGCACGAGTGAAAAAACGGGCCACTTCATTGAACTCTACCCAGGTCTTCGGCACCGTCAGTTGGCGGCCCGAAAACCTCAAAAAAGCCTCCTGCTGAACCAGATCTTCAAACAGATCTTTCCGATACATCAGAATTTGGGCAGATGCCATCAAAGGGACAGCCACTTGCTTACCTTGCCACTGCCCTAGAAGTACGTTGACATTGGGAATGATGTCAGCGAGCCATTGACGATTGCCCTCCTGCTCAAGCCGGCGTATCTGTCTATTCAGGTTGAGTATATTGTCACTGATAGCAAACTCTGGCAACCACGTATCGATCACCATCATGACATCATACTGACTGTTTCCCGCCCCAAAATCGAGCAATTGCTTCTGGTGTGCTTCGTAGAAAGACGAAATTTCCAGATCGACCTGGGAGTCAGTCAGGTTCTCAAACTCTCCCAGGTAGCTCTCAATGATCTTCGAGGTGGGGTGATCCACCAACAAAACCTTCAGCGGCTGGTCCTCCGGCGGTATATCGGCA
>Ga0351833_1105_pt1 | contig 15631 bp, 10 predicted proteins | sample BONcelHFGM3001C5_FD_206751 | JGI IMG/M metagenome (GOLD analysis project Ga0351833, IMG submission 206751) | Enriched cells from coal bed in the Powder River Basin, Montana, United States - BONCAT cells FGM rep1 HSBNCT.FGM.300.1.C5 ...
TGAATCAATCTGTTGATGCAAACCACGCAGAGTGGCAGGTCATGCTTGAGCATTACCAAAAGAATTCTGCTACAGAACCGCATTTCCCCAAAATCACGCCTTCAAGTGCGCCACGATGTTGCACAAGAGATGAGGGTAGGTCCCTCGGAGCCGGCTTGCAGGAGCTGGCTTCAAACCACCTTAAGCTGCAGTGGTAAAGAGCCATTGTGGTGAGCGTTAAGGAAAAGGCAGGGCAACGACCCTGTCAGGTAAGGTTCAGGGAGGCGAGCGCAAGCGAACTACTTCTGAGGTGTCGAAACGAGAGGGACGATGTCAGAACTGGGGTGTCTTGAAGGACTCCAGGATAAGTCCAAGAGGTGCCTGTTTACTGCTTGGGCGGCATCCGGCATAAAGGTAGCGCGAATCTGATCCAGGCTCTTGTGTGGAACGTGGGAACCTGTCGTTCCGATGATAAGGGAGAAGTTCAAGTGGAGGACCCACGAGAATGAGAGTACCGATGCGGAGCACAGGGGCGGAGCAGCTCGTATTAGGGAGGAAGGTTCTGTAATGGAACTGGACCGAAGGGGCTGCGTTGTCTGGCTTTATTTTCAGGTCAACCAGAAATGGGAGGAGCCTCGTGGATAAAGCGAAGCCGTTTTGTATTTCAAAATGGGAGGTATGGGAGGCATACAAACAAGTAAAGGCGAACCAAGGAGCAGCTGGGGTAGACGGGCAATCCATTGCAGAATTTGAAGAGGATTTGAAAGATAACCTTTTCAAGATCTGGAATCGGATGTCTTCAGGCAGCTATTTTCCGCCACCTGTACGCCGGGTTGATATACCAAAGGACAATGGGGGAACGCGGCCGTTGGGAATACCAACGGTGGCAGACCGCATTGCCCAGACGGTAGTCAAACGATACCTGGAGCCGATTTTGGAAGAGCATTTCCATCCGGACTCTTATGGGTATCGGCCAAAGAAGTCGGCGATTGAGGCCGTAGGGGTTGCACGTCAGCGGTGCTGGCGATATGACTGGGTCCTTGACCTCGACATCAAGGGTTTCTTTGACAATATCGACCATGGTCTTTTGATGCGGGCGGTAAGGAAACATACCGATTGCACATGGATGCTTCTATACATCGAAAGATGGCTGAAGGCCCCGGTGCAATTGGAAGACGGCAGCCTGCTGGATCGGTATAAAGGGACTCCGCAGGGAGGGGTGATCAGTCCCTTACTTGCGAATCTCTTTTTGCATTATGCGTTCGATACATGGATGAAGAGGCAATATCCTCGGATTCCTTTCGAGCGCTATGCTGATGATGGGATATGTCACTGTCGGAGTAGAGTCGAAACGGAAGGTCTTCGGGTGGCGATTGAACGGCGATTTGCGGAATGTGGCTTGGAGCTGAGCTTGCAGAAGACTAAAATTGTTTACTGCAAGGATGATAATAGGCGGGGAGAATATCCTGAGCAGAAGTTCGATTTCTTGGGCTTTACATTTCGGTCTCGGAGAGTGAAAAGCCGCCGGGGTAGCTTTTTCGTCGCATTTACGCCTGCAATCAGCAACAAAGCCGCGAAATCGATACGTAATACCATGAGGCAATGGCAGATACACCGGCATACAGACACATCTCTGGATGATCTGGCTAAAATGTCCAACCCAGTATTAAGGGGATGGATCAACTACTACGGTAGCTTCAACAAATCAGCCCTTTACTTGGTCCTTCAGCATCTGAACAGTATTCTTGTTCGGTGGGCAACCCGGAAATACAAGAAATTGAAGGGGCATAGTCATCCAGCGTGGCATTGGTTGCAGAGCATAATGCGTAGGCAGCCGTTACTTTTTGCCCATTGGAGGCCCTCTCAGATCAAAGCTGGACAATAGGAGCTGGATGACGGGAGACTGTCACGTCCAGTTCTGAGAGAGCGCAGGGGGGTAGTTCCCCTGCGCCACTCACCTAAATTATCAACGACAACCCACCTAATGATTTTTATTGTGGGAAACTAGCAAAAGCAAAAAAGCCTGAACAAAAAATCGATAATATTTTTCATCTGTAGTAATGTGCAAAAATCACGTAACACATGGGAGTAATGTATGAAATCGAAACATTTGATGATGATGGGCTTGGCAATCTTCGCATTCGTTTTCTTAGCGAGCAATACCTTACCTTTGCTCAAGACAAGACACACGAAGCAGCCATGTCCATGCTGAGGGATTTTTTTGCTGATCCTGCGGCGCGAGCTGACTATGCGTCAAAGAATCCAGCGGCATTACAGGCTGCACAAAATCTTTCACAACTTCCTCCAAATATTCAAAAGCGACTTGAGAAAATAGTCCTCAAGAGATTGCTCAGAAGGCAGTAAGCGCAAGATGGTCAAATATTGCTTGTCTTTTTCGTATATATGGATATAATTCGGGGCCGTTTCAATCCCAATACTGAAGGCACAAAGCGTGAATGCGATTTCGGCCCCCTGGCGTATGGACTATATTAGAAGTGAGAAAACGAAAGGGTGTGTATTGTGTGTGGATGATTCTTCAGAAAAGGCGCTTGTCCTGAAACGAGGGGCCCATGCCTTTATCATGATGAATCTTTATCCCTATACGACGGGGGGCATATCATGGTCATGCCCATTCGCCATGTCGGGCTCATGGAGGACTTGCAGCCGGAGGAAAAAGCGGAGATCTTCGATTTTGTCGTCTTATGCGTCAAGGTCCTGAAGCAGGCCATGAAGCCGGAAGGTTTCAACATCGGCATGAACCTTGGGCCGGCCGCAGGAGCAGGCGTGGAAGATCACTTGCATGTCCATATTGTGCCCCGATGGAATGGTGATACCAACTTTATGAGTGCAGTCGGCGAGGTGCGGGTGATTTCCGAGGATATAGCCAAGACCTGGGAGACGCTAAAAATGCATTTTCACCCTGCCGCTGAGGAGGAATAAAATGAAGGTTATCTATACCGTTATTGTTGTCCTGATCGTTCTATTCGTCATCACATTTTCCTTGGCGAATACTTTTCCCGTTCATCTCAAGTATCTCGACATCATCAATGTGACGCTTCCCGCATATCTGCTGATATTCATCTGCTTTCTTGCCGGTGTCCTTTTTACGGGATTTATGGGGATCGTGGAACGGTTCCGGCTGAACAAAACGATTAATCAACTCCACAAAACGATTCGTGAACTGCGGAGAGAATTACGCGCAAACGATTCGCCCAAGATCATCGACGATAGTCAATTACCCCAAGACCAACCCAAATCATAACCCCGTTTGGTTCACTTGATGATATTGTCTGCCCGCATTGCGGCAATCCGTTCTTTGTCGTAGCCGAGTTCGGTCAGCACGTCGTCGGTATATTCCCCGAGAAGCAGGGGAGGTCTCCAGTTCGTGCCGGGTGTTTCCGAAAAATGGGCCGGTACCCCCGACTCCGTGACGCGTCCGTAAACTGGATGGTCATGCGTGACAATCAGGTCATTGGCCACATAGTGCGGCTCTGCTCCCATGTCTGCATAACGCACCTGGGGGCTACACGGCACACCCGTACTGTCCAGAAGTTGCTGCCAATGGGCCGCGGACTGACCGGCAAAAATGCCCTGTAAGATGGATGTCAACTGCTCTTCATGGGACTTCCTGGCTTCGGCGTTAAGGAAGCGTTCGTCATCGGCCAAATCCGGCCGGCCCAAGGCGCCACAAAGAGAACGCCAATGGTTTTCATAGCGGCATAACACAAATAGCCAAGTGTCCGATGTCTGATAGAGCCTGCACGTGGCACTCAGGCCTTTGAGTTCCGAACCGCCTAGGTTAACGGGACTTTTTCCCGGAAAATCGAGGAACTCACCGGATTGAACCGAAATGACCGCGTTGGTGAGCGACCCCTCCACATGCTGGCCCTGGCCGGTGTTGCTGCGTACCCACAATCCCAATACGGCGCCGTAAACCCCTAACATGGCACCGGCGTAATCGGAGACGGCGATACCGTTATAGACAGGCGGTTTGCCGATGCCGCCCTGCGCGGCCATGACGCCGCCTCGGGCTTGCAGCAGCGGGTCGAAACCCGGCCAATCCCGATAAGGGCCTGTGGAACCGTGCCCCGGCAGGGAGACATAGATAATATCGGGCCTCAACCGGCGGGCCTTTTCATAATCCACGTCTAACCTTTCGGCAACACCCGGACGGTAGTTTTCCACCAGAACATCCGAACGGGCGATAAGTTTGTGTACGATCTGGCGGCCCTCAGCTTTTTTCAGATTGACGGCAATGTTTCTTTGCGCGCGACTCCAGGCCAGAAAGCCACTGCCCAGACCGCGCAAAGGGTCACCGTCCATCGTCTCGACCTTGACCACATCAGCTCCCATATCGCCCAGAAGGGCGCCACAGTGGGCACCGGCGATATAGCTGCCCAAATTGACTACTTTGATATGTTCTAAGGCGTGCATGGTGATAGATCCTCCTTCGAAAATCACAAAGCGAAAATAGTAATGTCTGATGCTTCAGACTGTCCCGTTGGCCTTGAGTTGAGCTATGCCGTTTACGGAATAACCGAGTGCTCCCAGTACCTCGTCCGTGTGCTGTCCGGCCGTTGGCGCGGGTCCTTTAATACGGCCCGGCGTCAGAGGCATGGTCACGCCTATCCCCATTTGCCTGGTCTTACCCAGGACGGGGTCGTCGAGTTCCACAACCATTTTGTTTGCCAGGACCTGCGGATCGCCCAGGAATTCCTCGACCGTCAGGACGGGAGAGGCTGGAATATCGTTTTCACGGAACAAGGCAATCCATTCATCCCGCGACTTGGCAGCCAGCACATGGCTTACCATATCGACCAGCACTTGGCGGTGTTCGGGAGCGACAGCCCAGGGGGCTCCTTCAAATCGAGGGTCGGTTAGCCACTCTTCGTGTCCTAAGAGCAGGGCGAACCGCGCCCAGAAGGTGACATTGCCTATCCCCAGGAAGAGCCAGTCGTCAGCCGTTTTGAAGAGTCTGTAGACGGGTAACGTCCCAAGGGGGCTACGCGGAACGCGCAGCACGCCGGGGAAGTCGACGATACTGTTGGAGGCCGCCTCAAGGATGCCGTTCAAGAGAGGCATCTCGATTTTTTGCCCCCGTCCTGTTATCTTCCTGACCAGCAGGGCCGTTACGGCATAATAGGGAACCAACAGTGCCGTGAAGTAGCTGGGATAGGGGAGAACGGTGTAGGTGGGGTTTTCGGCGCTGCCTTGAACGATATAGGCCCCTCCGAAAGCGGCGATCAATGGTTCGTATCCGGGTTTGTCCCGAAAAGGCCCCTTCTCCCCCCAGCCCGTGATGGAGATGTAAATAAGGCGGGGATTCAGCTCTTTTAATGCCTCATACCCTACGCCTAGCCGTTCGGGGACTCCCGGACGAAAGCTGTGGAGGAGAATGTCTGCGCGGGCGGCAAGCTCCCGTGCCACTTGCTGTCCGTCTTTTTTTGTGAGATCTGCGGTGATGCTTCGCTTGCCTCGGTTCCAAACGGCGAAGCCGGGTGCCGTCCGATACGGGTCTCCCCCCGGCCGTTCCAGCTTGATGATCTCGGCGCCCTGGTCTCCCAGCAGCATGGCCGCATAGGGCCCGGCGATGTAATTGCTGAGATCGAGCACCTTTATCCCATCCAGTGCTGATGCCATCTATCATTTCTCCTTTCCTGAAGTTAAGCTTGCCTTGGTGAGGAAAACAGTCTTCTTGCGATCTATTTCGACCGCGTGTTCAGGGTTTCGTCGACTTGTAGATCTTGGCTTTTTTTTGGAGGAACTTGCTTTTTCGGTAAAGGAGTATAGAGAAAATGCTAGGGGGTGTCAATGAATGATAGGGAGTGATGTGAAGATGTCTTAAAGGCCGGCACAGTCGGAGGGATCGCCTTGAATTTTTTCAATGGCGTGACGCAGGGCGGGAAGGAGAATTTCCAGGTTTTCCCTCGCCCCTTTGGGACTTCCCGGCAGATTGGCAATGAGGGCCTGTTTACGCATGCCGACCACGGCGCGGGAAAGCATGGCATGGGGTGTTAGGAGCGCCCCTTCCCGTCGCATGGCCTCAGCCATGCCGGGAATGGTTCGATCCAAGATCCGAAGTGTCGCGTCGGGCGTGACATCGCGGGGACTGACACCGGTGCCCCCCGTAGTGAGAATAAGGTCGCACTTGACGTTATCGGCGCATTCGACGAGGATGCGAGCGATTTCATCTGTTTCATCGGGGATGACGGCGGTATAGACAACCTGTGCGCCCACCGTTTCCAGTACACGGAGAATCTCCGGTCCGCTGAGATCCTCCCGTTCACCTCGTGATCCCTTATCGCTAACCGTGATGACGGCTGCTCGAATCATTATTTGTCCGCTTCTTCCTTCTTTTTGTGTTCCACAATGATCTTTTCGGCAATATACGGCGGTACTTCCTCGTAGTGTGAGTCTTCATAGGTGAAGGTTCCGCGGCCGCTCGTCATGGATCGCAGATCCGGCGCATATTTCAGGATCTCCGCCAAAGGCACCTGGCCTTTGATGATCTGAATGGTTCCTTTCGTATCCATCCCCAACACCTTGCCGCGCCGACTGTTCAGATCGCCGATGACATCGCCCATGTACTCGTCGGGCACTTCGATGAAGATATTGACGATGGGTTCAAGAAGCGTCGGTTGGCAGAGGAGGACGCCTTTTTTGAAGCCCAGGGACCCGGCCACTTTGAAGGCCATTTCCGAAGAGTCAACGGTGTGGTACGAACCGTCAACAAGGGAAATTTTGACGTCTACGAAGGGATAGCCAGCGATGACGCCCCCTTCCATGGCTTCAATGATGCCCTTTTCCACGGCGGGACGGTATTGCTGGGGAATAACGCCGCCGACAATCTTATCGTGAAATTCAAAGCCGCCGCCTCGGGGTAAGGGTTCGATGTCAATCCAGCAATCGCCGAACTGTCCCCGTCCGCCCGACTGCTTCTTATACTTTCCCTGAATGTTCGTCTTTCCTTTGATGGTCTCTTTGTAGGGCACCTTGGGAATGTTCAGATTGACTTCGACGCCGAACTTCCGTTTCATTTTTTCTACGGCGACTTCAATATGGATTTGTCCCATACCGGAAAGAATCATCTCTTTCGTCTGTTCATTCCGGGAAAAATGAAGGGTGGGGTCTTCTTCCAGGAGCCGATGGAGAGCCGTCGTAATCTTTTCCTCATCGCCGCGGCTTTTGGGTTCGATGGCGAAGGTCATAATGGGCGGCGGCGCCACCAACTTTTCATAGAGAATGGGCGCCTTGTCAAGGCAGATGGTGTCGCCTGTCGTCGTTTCTTTCAGTTTGGCGACGGCGGCGATATCGCCGGAGATGACTTGATCCGTCGCTTTTTGCGATTTTCCTTCCAGAAAGAAGATATGTCCGAAACGTTCCGTGATTTTCCGGGAGGCATTGTAAATACTCGTATCGGAAGATAATGTTCCCGAGTAGACGCGGAAAAGGGTAAGCCGGCCGGCGTAGGGGTCGGCGATGGTTTTGAAAACCATGGCGGAAAAGGGTGCCGATTCCGCAGGTTCTCTCTCTTCTACGGTTCCGCTTGCAGGCGAGACGCCTTGAATCGGGCCGCGATCGACGGGGGACGGCATATAGGCGGAGATCAGATCCATGAGGGTGGAAACACCCGTATTGGTCGTCGCAGCACCGCAGGTTACGGGAATTAAGGCGCCCGTTGTGACAGCTTTCCTTAACCCGCTGATCAAGTCATCCAGGCTTAACTCCCCGGCGTCCAGGTATTTTTCCATCAGGGTTTCATCCGATTCGGCGATATCTTCCACCATCGTTTCCCGGAACGTTTCGGCATCACCTACCCATTCTGCCGGGATATCGATCGTTTTGTAGGCCCCTTTGGGTTCATCAAAGACATAAGCTTTCATCGCAAGCAGATCGATGACCCCTTTAAATGACTCTTCTTTGCCCAGCGGCAGGCAGATCGGCGTTACCTTGACTTTTATTTTTTCGGTTATACTGTCCAATACCTTATGAAAATCGGCCCGTTCTCGGTCCATGCGGTTGATGAAGACGATGCGGGGGAGTTTGTAGGCATCGGCGTATTCCCAAACTTTCTGGGTCTGGAATTCAACACCACCGACGGCATCGATGACGACCACGGCGCCGTCCACAATGCGAAGGCAGCTTTGGGTATCAAAAGCGAAGTTGGAATCCCCTGGCGTGTCGATGATATTGACCTTGCATTTATTCCATTCATAGAAATTGTTCGCGGAGCTGATAGAGACATGACGTTTCTGTTCTTCCGGTTCGAAATCCATACAGGAAGATCCGTCGTCAACACGGCCCAAGCGATCCGCTTTGCCTGAAACGAACAGAAAAGATTCACACAGGGATGTCTTGCCCGTACCTCCATGTCCAACGATGGCCACGTTTCTCAGTGCCTTCGATTCATACTTTGCCATGTAAGCTCCTTTCTGCTACGGATTCGCGTGAACGCGCTGTTTATCGTAAGGAGCGATTCAAAGTCAAGACAATTTTCAGAAAGCTCCTGTCAACAATCTGATTGACACCGGGAACAAATGTCAGTATGAAAACTGTTTTGTTATTATCGTGAATTCAGGAAGGTAGACCATGGGAGTGAAAGAGAAAAAGATCACGAAAGTTCTGATTGCCAACAGGGGAGAGATTGCTTTGCGCATCATGCGTGCCGTGAAGGAAATGTCCCTGAATGCAGTCGTCATTTATGAGAAACCCGACGCGGATGCCTATTACGTCCGCTTAGCCGATGATGCCATCTTGATTGGGGACGGTCCCCGCAAGGATTACCTGGATATAGATAAAATCATTTGGGCAGCGAAGAAAAGTGGAGCCGACGCCATCCATCCCGGATACGGATTTCTCTCGGAAAATCCGGCATTGTCGGCAGCCTGTGAGAAGGCCGGCATTATTTTTATTGGCCCGCCGCCGGATGTGATTCAAAACCTGGGCAACAAGGTTACGGCAAGAAAGATCATGGAAAAAGCCGGCATTCCGTTTATCCCGGGGACGAATGATCTGATACAAGGGGGAGAGGGGATCAAGGACGCCTTTGCCTTTGCCGGCCGGGCCGGTTATCCCGTCATGTTGAAAGCCTCCTCAGGCGGTGGCGGGCGCGGCATTCGCAAGGTCATCGACGAAGCGGATCTTATGGTACAGTTTCCTCTGGCCAGGGCCGAGGCTTTGTCGGCCTTTAACGACGAGAGCATCTATATGGAGAAGTGCATTGAATCGCCCCGTCACGTGGAGATTCAAATCCTGGCGGACAAACACGGCAATATCATGCACTTGGGTTCGCGGGACTGTTCCATCCAGCGGCGCCATCAGAAACTCCTGGAAATCGCTCCGGCCGATCTTCCCGAGGACGTTTTGGAGGCCATGTACGACTGCGCCATTGGTGCGGCACGGGAGGCGGGCTATGTCAATGCCGGGACCGTTGAATTCCTCGTCGATTCCAAAACGAACGAATTCTGGTTCATGGAAATGAACACCCGGCTGCAAGTGGAGCATACGGTGACGGAGGAACTGACGGGCGTCGATATCGTCCGGGAGCAGATCAGGATTGCCGAAGGCGGCATCCTCGACATCCCGAAGGAGCGGGTTCGTCTTTTCGGCAAGGCTGTCCAGGTGCGGATCAACGCCGAAGACCCGAAGAACAATTTTATGCCCGAAGGCGGTAAGCGCGTGGAGGTGTATCAGTCTCCGGGCGGGCCGGGGGTTCGCCTAGACGGGGCGGTTTACCAAGGATATAAGATTCCGACGGAATACGATTCCTTGCTCGTTAAAATGACCATTCGCGGATACAACTGGGAACAGACCCTGCAACGATTGAAACGCGCCCTCAAGGGCTTTGTCATTGTGGGGCCCAAAACGACGATACCTTTTTATCTGGCTGTTTGCGATGAGCCCGATTTTAAGGCCGGCCGTTTTGATACGGGATACCTGGAGTCCCATCCGGAAATTTTCGACTATCCCGAAGCGGAGCGGGAGATTGCCAAATTGGGGAAACTCATTGCAGAAATCCATGCCAATAAGACGAACAAGCATGCATTCTAAAGGACCGTTTCCCACATATTGATTATAGAGGAGCCTAAGAGAGGGTTATGATAAGCAACGACCAAAGAATAACGCCCCGGGAACTGAAAGAGAAAGGGGTATCCCATATACTCGACAAGATTCGCCGTACGGATGGGTATTTTGTCACCAACACGGAGCGGGACCTGTCACAATCCGATTTTAAAAACCGTATCATGCCTCACACCCAGTTGTTGGTGGCGCAGGAACGGGACGATGCGGGATTCTTTTCGATCGAGATCACCGGCGGGGCCTCCGTCCATGTCGACATGTTGCGACGGCAGATCAATCCTCTGGAAAAGCTGGAAGTCTTGAGCGAGAAGATGCCCCATACGCTGTTTCAGACCCTATGCCGCGGCATCAATCTCTTCGGCTACCGGCCTTATCCCGAAAACGTCGTTCGGCTCACGGTTCGAACCTTTGCCCGGCATGTTCATGTCTGGCGCGTTTTTGACTTTTTGAACTATATCCCCAATATGATTCCGGTCTTTGAAGAGGTCAAGGCCGCGGGCTGTATTTTGGAACCTTCCATCTGCTTTTCCACCGGCCCCGAACACACGGATGCGTATTACGTGAAAAAGGTGACGGAACTCCTGGACGTGACCGGACAGGATATCATCCTGGCCATCAAGAACCACGGCGGTCTGGGTACGCCCAAACGGATCGGGGAGTTGGTCGGGGCCATCAAGAGCAAGTATCCCGACCTGATCCTCCATTACCATGGGCACAACACGGATGGCGCCGATATTGGGCGCATCATCCATGCCGTGCAACAGGGCGCCAAGATCGTCGATGCGAGCGATCATGCCTTCACCGGTTTTTACGGGCCGCCGCCGCTATTGTCGGTCGTCGATATCCTGGAGGATTACGGGTATCACGCACCGGGATTGAATCGTCAGGCCATCATCGATACGTCGAGTAAATTGCGTTCGGAGCGGGAGTATTACCGCGATTTTGAATCCCAATTTCTTGGTTTCGACCCGACGGTGCAGATCCACAAACTGCCGGGCGGTGCGACGGGATCGAGTTTTGAGCAGGCCGTTAAAGGCGCTTTTCTCCATCGGATGCCGGAAATCTTGCAAAAGGAGCTTCCACGGGTGCAGGTGGAGTTGGGCAATTGGTGGAGTGTGACACCGGGATCGCAGATTCTTTGGACAACAGCCGTCAACAATGTCCTTAAGGGAGAGCGGTACAAGGATGTATCCGATGATCTGAAGAACCTGATGTTGGGCCGTTACGGCGAATTTCCTTTCTATCGACCGGCGGATGAGATCTATCAACGCGTTTTTGGGGACGAATGGAAGTCCATTGTGGAATGCGATACGTGCTACCAGAAGATCGAAGACATGGATATCGATGTGGAAAGAAAGGTTCTGGAGCATCGCCTGGGCCGTGCGGCAACGGCTGACGAGGTTGTCCTCTATCTGCAACATCCGAACGACGCCGTGGACTTCTTCAAGTTTGAGGCGATGTACGGAAAGACGTGGGTCCTGTCGCCGAAAATTTGGTTCCGTAGAGGGGGATTCAAACTGGGCGAGAAATTTGAAGTGCCAGATGCCTTCGGAAAACTTCATTCCATCGAGGTTGGTCCGCAAAGAAAGACCAGTTCCGGGGATACGGCAACGTATCTCATCATTGACCATCATTTGGAACCCATCGTGACGGAGCAGGAAGAGAGTGGCGAATCAGGTGTCAAAAGGAAGAAGACCTTATCGCCGAAGGAGATCGATGCGGCCTGGAAGGTGGGAGATATCCGTGCCCACATTACGGGGACGGTCAATGAGGTCTGTGTGGGGCTCGGAGAAGAGGTCTCCTTTGGACAGGCCCTCCTCGTCTTGGAGGCCATGAAGATGCTCAATAATGTAACCAGCGAGGTCAACGGGAAAGTGTCCGAAATCTATGTGTCCCCGGGCGATAAAATCGTCGTCGGTGACCCGCTGATGTTCATCGTGAAGGAATAGCGATATGATCGGCACCTTACTGAGAAAACTGGTCGGCACGAAGAACGATCGGACGATCAAACAATTATACCTGATTGTAGACGAGATCAACGCCTTGGAATCTCGTATGAAGGCCAAGTCCGAGTCGGAGTTGCAGGCGATGACCGATACCTTCCGGGAAAGATTGGCCAAGGGTGAAACGCTGGACGATATTCTGCCGGAGGCCTTTGCGACGGCTCGGGAGGCGGCGGTCAGGACCGTCGGGATGCGACCGTTCGATGTGCAGTTGATCGGCGGGATGGTCCTCCATCAAGGGAAAATCGCCGAAATGAAGACCGGTGAAGGAAAAACCCTGGCGGCAACGATGCCCCTCTATCTGAATGCCCTGGCAGGCAAAGGGTGCCATCTGGTGACCGTTAACGATTATCTTGCCAAACGGGACTCGGAATGGATGGGGCCCATTTATAATTATCTGGGCTTGACCGTCGGTGTCATCGTACATGGTATGGAGGATGACGAGCGCCGGATGGCGTATCATGCCGATATTACCTATGGCACGAACAACGAATTCGGCTTTGACTACTTGCGCGACAATATGAAGTATTCTCTGGACGATTATGTCCAGCGCGATTTTTACTACGCCATTGTAGATGAAGTGGACAGCATTCTCGTCGATGAGGCAAGAACCCCCCTGATTATTTCCGGTCCCTCCGAAGAATCGACGGACAAGTACTACAAGATCAATCAGGTGATCCCCCGGCTGCGCCCCAAAGAGGACTACACGATCGAAGAAAAGAGCCGGACCGTCGTCATGACGGAGTCCGGTGTGGCGCGGGTGGAGGGCTATTTAAAGGTTCAGAACCTCTTCGAGCCGAAACATATTGAAATCCTGCATCATGTGAATCAAGCCCTGAAGGCGCACGCCCTCTTTAAGCGGGATGTGGATTACGTGGTGAAGGAAGGGCAAGTCATCATCGTCGATGAATTTACCGGGCGCATCATGCCGGGCCGTCGTTACAGCGATGGATTGCATCAGGCCTTGGAGGCCAAGGAAAAGGTCAAAATCGAACGGGAAAACCAGACGCTGGCGGCGGTGACCTTCCAGAACTATTTCCGGATGTACGAAAAACTCGCAGGGATGACGGGGACGGCGGATACGGAAGCGGAAGAATTCAAAAAGATTTATAATCTGGAGGTGGTGGTTATCCCGACGAATCAACCGATGATTCGAGAGGATCACACCGATGTCATCTATAAGACGGAAAAGGAAAAGATCAACGCCGTCATCGAAGAAATAAAGACCCTCCACGAAAAGAAGAGGCCGATACTCGTGGGAACGATTTCCATCGAGAAGTCGGAACTCATCAGTAAATATCTGGCCCGTACCGGCATCGCACACCACGTCCTCAATGCCAAGAATCATGAACGGGAGGCGGAAATTGTCGCCCAGGCGGGTCAGGTGGGTATGGTGACCATTTCCACCAACATGGCCGGTCGTGGTACGGACATCAAGCTGGGAGAAGGAGTGGCCGACCTGGGGGGGCTCCATATCCTCGGGACGGAACGGCACGAAAGCCGCCGCATCGACAACCAGTTGCGCGGGCGTTCCGGCCGTCAGGGCGACCAAGGGTCTTCCCGATTTTTCTTGTCTCTGGAAGACGACTTGCTGCGCATTTTCGGTGCCGAGAAGATATCCTCCATCATGGACCGTATCGGCATCGAAGAGAATGAACCCATTGAACACCGCCTCGTATCGAAGGCCATCGAGAATGCCCAGAAACGTGTGGAAGGACAGAATTTCGATATCCGGAAACATCTCCTCGATTTTGACGATGTCATGAACCGTCAACGGAAAGTCATCTATGAGCAACGCCGAAAAGTCTTAATTGGTGATCAGTTATGGGCAGATGTTGAAGAAATGGTTGAAGAAATTGCCGAGGATCTGATCCCCGGTTATGTCGGTGAAAAGGACCACCCGGATGATTGGGATCTAAAGGGTCTCGACGATATGGTCTATAAACAGTTTTCCCTGAGGCTCAATCTGGCGGAAAAAGGGCGAGAAATGAATGCGCAGCAGATTACGGACCATGTCATCGAAGCGGTGAAGGGCCATCTGCGCAACAAGGAGGCTCAATTCGGTCAGGCCCTCATGGATTATCTCATCAAGATGATCATGCTTCAGTCCATCGATAACCACTGGAAAGACCATCTCTTGGGGATGGATCATTTGAAAGAGGGCATCGGTCTGCGAGGGTATGGCCAGAAAGACCCCGTCCGTGAGTATCAAAAGGAGGGGTATGAGGCCTTCATGGCCATGACGGAGCGGATCAAGGAAGATACGATCGAAAAGCTTTGCATGGTGCAGGTGAGAAGTGAGGAAGATGTCGATGAAATCCGTGACCAAGCCGAAGAGGATTATGTTCTGAGCCGCGGTGTTGGCGGGGAGGAAGAGGACGTGCATACACCGGTCCGGCGTGAGAAAGAAAAAGTTGGCCGGAATGACCCTTGCCCTTGCGGGAGCGGGAAGAAGTATAAGAAGTGCTGCGGCAAATAGGGGGACGGCTTCGTAAAAAGCCCGGATGCTGCGTTGCACTGCATCCCTCGTACTGCGGCGTACACAAAAGTACGCCTCATTCCTCAGGATTGGCGCGCCTTGCCTGCGGACTTTTTACAAAGCCGCCCTATTTGTGAGATCTGACACATTACGGTACAGGTGATAAAACATGAAGAAAATGGAAGCATCTTATATCGTTCCCGGCTTTCTTGCCAATGGGATCCATGTCGGTATCAAGACGACCAAGAGCCGGGATTTGTCCCTCATCTATTCCGTTAAACCGGCAAAAGCGGCCGGTGTGTTTACGACGAACTGCTTTCAGGCGGCACCGGTATTGCTTTCCCGTCAACGCGTCGCCGACGGGATGGCCCAGGCGATAATCACCAACAGTGGTAATGCCAATGCCGCCACGGGTGAGAAGGGATATGAAGATGCCGTCGTTATGGCCAGGGAAGCCGCGCGGGCGCTAAAAATCGATGAAAGCTTGGTCCTTGTCGCCTCGACAGGCATCATCGGCCACAGCCTTCCCCTCGGCAAAATATGCTCCGGCATGGATAGACTCGTTGACGGACTATCGCCTGCGGGGATCAAGGCGGCGGAAGAGGCGATCATGACGACGGACAAATTTCCGAAAATAGCCTATCGGAAAGCATCCATCGACGGAAAAGAGATTTCCATCTGCGGTCTGGCCAAAGGGGCCGGTATGATTCAGCCGAACATGGCGACCATGCTGACGTATATCGTTACAGATGCCGATATTGAAGATGAGAGCCTGAAAAAGGTCTTCAAATATGTCGCAGACCGGACCTACAATGCCATATCCGTGGACGGTTGCATGAGTACCAACGATACGGCCTTGATCCTGGCCAACGGCATGGCTGGCAATAAGCCGATCAAGAGCGGCACGAAGGCGTATCGGCATTTCTGTACCGCCCTGATGGAGGTCATGGAATCCCTGGCCATATCCATTGTCCGGGATGGTGAGGGTGCCACAAAAGTCATCGAGATCTGTGTCGAAGGCGCCGTCTCCATTCAGGAGGCCAAGCGGGTGGCCTACGCCATCGGCAATGCCAACCTTGTCAAGGCTGCC
>Ga0351833_1107_pt1 | contig 15242 bp, 13 predicted proteins | sample BONcelHFGM3001C5_FD_206751 | JGI IMG/M metagenome (GOLD analysis project Ga0351833, IMG submission 206751) | Enriched cells from coal bed in the Powder River Basin, Montana, United States - BONCAT cells FGM rep1 HSBNCT.FGM.300.1.C5 ...
GCCCGGAGGCACAAAAGGTGCGCGCATCACCACGCATGTCACGCTGCCCGGACGCATGATGGTGCTGATGCCGACGGTGAACCATGTGGGCGTCTCACGACGCATAGAAGACGAAGAAGAGAGAGCACGCTTAAAAGTGATCATGGAGGGCATAAAGCCCAATAACATGGGACTGATCGTACGCACAGCTGCTGTCGGCAAAAATCCGGAAGATTTTGAGAATGAGATCAGCTTTCTTTCAAGGCTGTGGGAGCGCATCATGAGCCGCAGCGAGTATTTGCGTGCGCCGCGGCTGCTGCACGCTGAGGAATCGCTTGTATTCCGTACAGTGCGCGATCTGTTTACGGCCGATGTCAGTGAATTTGTCATCAACGACCATGAGTATTTTGACAAAGTCGTAGCCGTGGCAGGCATTATCGCGCCCCATCTTAAGGAACGTGTGCGTCTCTACACAGAGGGAATTAACATTTTTGATGATTTTGGCATCCAGGCGCGCATCGACAAGGCGCTGGAAAAAAAGGTGTGGATGAAGAACGGTGCTTATATCATCATCGACGAAACCGAAGCGTTGACCGTTGTCGATGTCAATACAGGCAAATTCGTCGGCGAGAGCAATTTGCAGGAGACGATACTTTCCGTCAACATCGAAGCGGCAAAGGAGATTGCGCGCCAGCTTCGGCTCAGGGATATCAGCGGCATCATCATCATTGATTTTATCGATATGGAGGTTGAGGGCAACAAGCCAAAAGTGGTGGAAGCCTTGGAGGAAGCGCTTTTGAGCGACCGCACGAAAACAAACGTGCTTGGCATCACAGGCCTCGGGCTCGTGGAAATGACACGGAAAAAAGTACGCAAGAAACTATCCGGCCTTGTCAAACGCACGTGTCCTTACTGCGGCGGCAGCGGTCTTGTGGACAGTGAGGAGACGACGGCGATGAACGTGCGCCGGCTGATACTGCGGCAAACCGCCTCTTCTGACATTAAAGAGTACTTGATTGAGGTCAGCCCGCATGTGGCGAAGATCATAGAACAAAAAGACGCGGCCGGAATGCCCATTCTGCCGCGTGTTGAAGGCGTCAAACTCTACATCATGGCAAACGAAGCGATGCACATCGCGGACTACAAGGTTTCTGAGATCGCGTCTCAAAAGGAACGTGAAAAGCTGCTGGGCAAAGCACGCGTGTTTTGTTGACAACAGTATGTGTTTGTGATATTATCTTGAATTGAGCCGCACGGAAATGGTACTTAAAATCCGCTTTTTAACGGATACCATGACGGCGAGACTGGGAAGAGGAGGTAAGCAGCATGTACGCGATTTTTGAAACTGGCGGAAAGCAGTATAAAGCGGGAAAAGGCGATGTCGTTTTTGTCGAGAAGCTCGATTCCGAGCCGGGAAAGGCAGTCAGCTTTGACGCTTTGGTTGTTTCGGACGGCGACAAGGTGCAGATCGGCACGCCCGTTGTCAAGGGTGTCAAGGTGCGCGCCAAGGTGCTGGAACACGGCAAAGAAAAGAAGGTTGTTATCTTTAAGTATAAGCCCAAGAGAAACTACCGCAAGAAACAGGGCCACAGGCAGCCGTTCACCAAGATCAAGATAACAAGCATAGCCGTGGCTAAGGAAAATCAGGAAGAAGCAGCAGCAGAATAGCAAAATCCCAGTGAGAAAGGCAGGTTAAGCTATATGGCACATAAAAAAGGTGTAGGCAGTTCCAGAAACGGCAGAGACAGCGAGAGCAAACGGCTCGGCGTCAAGCGCGGAGACGGACAGTTTGTGCTTGCGGGCAATATACTTGTGCGCCAGCGGGGTACGAAGTTATACCCGGGCAACAACGTTGGCATCGGCGGGGACGATACGCTGTTCTCGCTTGTGGATGGAAATGTCAAATTTGAACGCAGAGGGCGCGATAAAAAGCAAGTCAGCGTATATCCGAGCTGATAAAAGACTGCTCACAGCAGGCTTTGCCTTGGGGCAGGGCCTGTTTTTTATTAGGTGCAGTTTTAACGCTGGCTTATGGCGCCGTCAAGTGGTAGAATATACTGGTTGACAACAATCAGATCCCAATGGTGACAAGAATAAGAAATGAAATTTACGGAGACCAAAATGAATATAAAGCGCATCAAGCGCATACCGACGGCGCAGGAACTGATGGAACAGATACCGTTCCCTGCACATTTAAAAACCCTCAAGCAACGTCGCGACGAGCAGATCAAAAATATATTTGATGGCAAGGATCAAAGGTTTTTGCTTATTATCGGGCCGTGCAGCGCCGACAGTGAGGTGCCGGTCTGTGAGTATATCGGGAAACTCGCTGCTGTTCAGGAGAAAGTCGAAAAGCAGATACTGATCATACCGCGCATATACACGAACAAGCCGAGGACCACATGCGAAGGTTATAAAGGCATGGTGCACCAGCCGGATCCCGGCAAGGAAACCGACCTTTACGAAGGGATCAAAGCCATTCGCAGGCTGCATATCAAGGCCTTGAGCGAATACCATATGCCGGCGGCCGATGAAATGCTCTATCCGGAAAATTATCTGTATCTCTCTGATGTTTTGGCTTATAACGCTATAGGCGCACGTTCGGTGGAGAACCAGCAGCATCGGCTCACAGCCAGCGGCGTGAACACGCCCGTGGGCATGAAAAACCCCACGAGCGGTGATCTTTCGGTGATGCTAAACTCCATCAAGGCTGCGCAAATGAGCCATACTTTCATTTACACCGGGTATGAAGTGCAGACAGAGGGCAATCCTTATGCACATGCCATTTTACGGGGCGCGGTGGACTGGGGCGGGCGAAGCATACCAAACTACCACTACGAAGACCTGATACGATTTGCAAAGCAGTATCTTGACCAGCAGCTTTTAAACCCCGCTATCATCATAGATACCAATCATGCCAACTCGATGAAGCAGTATGCCGAACAGCCGCGTATCGTCAGAGAGGTCATGATGAGTACTAAGTATGACGCAACGCTTAAAAAGCTTATCAAAGGCTTTATGATTGAGAGTTACCTTGAGGAAGGAAGCCAGGGTATCGGCGAAAACATATACGGCAAATCCATCACTGATGCATGCCTTGGATGGGATGACACGGAGAGGCTGATATACCGTATCGCAGAGAGCCAGTAAACCTTTTAGGATCTGCCGATGGATCATATATACAAAAACGGCCGGGCAGTTATCTGTGGCCTTAAAGCTTTTTCCTTGGCGCAATGCCTTGACTCGGGTCAGGCGTTTCGCTTCAAGCCGCGCGGCAGCGGCTTTTTTGGTGTTGCGCTCGGAAAAGAAGTTTACGCAGAACAGAGCGGCGACAGGCTGACTCTTGACGGGCTTGAGGAGCAGGATATGAGTGCTTATATCCGGTATTTTGACCTGGAGCGCGACTATGCGGCGCTGCAGCGCGTCTTTTGCGCCGACCCTTTTTTGCGCGAAGGCATCACGTACTCTGGCGGCCTGCGTGTGCTGCGCCAGCCGCTGTTTGAAACGCTGATCACATTCATCATTTCCGCGAACAACAACGTAGGACGTATCAAACGGATCATAGATAATATTTGCAGATGTTTTGGCGAACCGCTTTTGGAAAGTTTTGATTTTCCGATGCCGGAGGCGCTTGCTTTGGCGGATGAGCATGCGCTCAAAGAATGCGGAGCTGGCTACCGCGCGCGGTACATAAAAGGTGCGGCACGCATGGTGGCGGACGGATTCTGCCTTGCGCAAGTTGAACAAATGCCGTTCGGGAAGGCACGGGAAGCGTTGGCTTCTCTGCCCGGTGTGGGCTTAAAGGTGGCCGACTGCGTGGCGTTATACGGCATGGGGTTTCTGCAGGCTTTCCCGTATGATGTCTGGATGCAGCGTGTGCTTTGCGGGATATACGGTTATACAGGTACGACAGACGCTGCGATGCGCGGCTTTGTTGATCGCACATTCGGCCCGTTTGCAGGTATCGCGCAGCAATACCTCTTCCACTACGCACGTCACCATAAAGACGCAGTCTGCCCCGCACGTCTGGAAAAAAGACAAAAAGGGCTTAAGTGACGGCGCTTCTTTTTTTGATCCATATAAAAAGAACGCCTGCAACAAACACCATGCCGCCATAGCCCGCAACAGGATACAGGAACCTAACCATATTGGAAAACCCAAGCTGGCTGATAGAAAAAGCGAGACAGCCGGACAGTGCGACCATAAGCTGCTTCGGCAGCCGGGCTGAAAGCCTTCGCGTCAACGCAAAAAGATTGCTCACCGCTGTCGAATAGACCATGAAGAGCATCACAATCGCAAACAGGGGCTTTATGACGGGCGATATACCTTGCGCGATACCGAGCATCGGCACCTCCATGGCGCCTGCATCAAAGATATGGGATAATATGCAAAGGTGGATGGCGGCCATCCCGCTGCCAAGCCCCAAAGCGCCGATAAGCGCACCTATAAGCAGTTTCTTTTTGTTGTTTGTGGCTGCCCCCAACGGAGCTAAGATGCCGATCGACACGATGATATTATAAGACGCATAGTTGACTGCTGACAGCAACCAGTTTGGCGTTGCACCGTCAAAAGTTGATGCAGCCTGCATATTTTCGCCGGTCACGGGGTTTTGCATCAAACAGGCGATGCACATATAGGAGACGGATACCATCAAAAAGGGAACCGCAAAGCTGATGGCGTTGACGACGCCTTTTGTGCCTGCGGCGGCGGTAAGCATTGTCAGAAAAGCCATGGCAAGCGTGCCGTAAAGAGGCGGAAGGCCAAACTGCTCAGAAAATATGGCGCCTGAGCCTGCTATCATGGCTGCGAGCCCGCCGAACAGAAATAAAGTGGTCACGATATCGAAAAACGAACCGAAAGCTCTGCCGTTGGCATACAAGACGATATCCATGTGCGACCTGGCTTTGAGGCTGCGCCCAAGCATCAGTATGGAGTAACCTATAAAGAAAAAAAGAAACGTCGATACGGCAATGCCAAAAAGGCCGAAGGCACCGTAGGCGACAAAGAAGCGGAGGATCTCCTGCCCGGAGGCAAAACCCGCCCCCACAACAGTCCCTATATAGGCCGCAGCGATCTTGAAGATGCCAAAAGAAGAGGCAGAGTGTTTCATCATTTCACCTTACCCCATTCTTATGACCTGATATTGGCTTTTATTTGTAAACGGAGAGCTAAAAACTTGTACAAAAGCTGTTAGCAGGATCAGCGAAAAACAGTTCGCCAAAAAAAGCCTTGAGATTCTATGCGTGAAGATGAAAAAGGGCTGTCCGCATTTGCGGACAGCCCTTTGCGCCGATCGTTTCCAGCCTTATTCGGCCATTTTTTTGTAGTAAGCGTAGCGTTCATTGGCTTCCTGTTCCGCTGCTGCGAAAAGCTCTTCGGCAGCATCCGGGAACTGTTTTTGCAGCGTTTTGTAACGGATCTCACTGTTAATGAAATCCTGATAGCTGCCGATAGGCTCTTTGCTGTCGAGCGTGAAAGGATTCTTGCCCTGTGCTTTGAGTTCCGGGTTGTACCGGTACAGATGCCAGTAGCCAGCCTCTACAGCAAACTTCATTTGTGCCTGCGTCTTGCCCATATTGATGCCGTGGTTGATGCAAGGCGCGTATGCGATCACGATCGAAGGGCCTGCATATTGTTCCGCCTCAGTCATCGCCTTGATCAGTTGGCTGTGGTTGGCACCCATACAGACCTGCGCCACATAGACATAGCCGTAAGTCATAGAAATAGCGCCAAGGTCTTTTTTCTTTGTGCGTTTGCCTGCTGCAGCGAATTTGGCCACAGATCCTGTGGGCGTAGCTTTGCTGGCCTGTCCTCCGGTGTTAGAGTATACTTCGGTGTCAAGAACGAGCACATTGACATCCTCGCCCATCGCAAGAACATGATCGAGGCCGCCGTAGCCGATGTCGTAAGCCCAGCCGTCGCCGCCGATGATCCAGATAGATTTTTTCACGAGCAGGTCTTCGTTGTCCTTGATGAATGTAAGCAGCTCGTTTTGTTTGCCTTTCGCGCCGGCGAGAGCTTTGGGAAGCGCAGCTTTGACCTGGGCTGCGGTTTCTTTGGATTTTTCTCCGTCATTTGCGGTTTCAAGCCAAGCTGCAAGCGCTTCTTTGATTTCTCCGCTTGACAGTTCAACGGCTTCAGCTGCCGTTTCTTTGAGCTTATTGCGCCGCTGCACTGTGCCAAGATTCATGCCGTAACCAAACTCTGCATTGTCCTCAAACAGCGAGTTTGCCCAAGCGGGGCCATAACCGGCTTCGTTTTTGGTATATGGGCAGGTGGGCGTATTGCCGCTGTATATCGATGTACAGCCTGTTGCATTGGCGATGATCATGCGGTCTCCGAACAGCTGTGTCAAAAGCTTGATATATGGCGTTTCTCCGCAGCCGCCGCAAGCGCCTGAAAACTCGAAAAGCGGACGTACATACTGTGAGCCGATCACCGTGGATTTGTTGACAGAGATATCGGGCGCGGGCAGCTTTATGGCAAACTCCCAGTTTTCATTCTCTTTTTCGACAAGCTCTGTGAGCGGTTTCATAACAAGCGCTTTTTCTTTCGCAGGACAGACATCGGCGCAGTTGCCGCAGCCCGTGCAATCAAGCGGGGAGATCTGCATTTTGTACTTTAAGCCGGCGACTTCTTTGCCGCGCGCGTCTTTGGTGACATAACCTGCCGGCGCGTCTTTTAAGTCTTCCTCCTTTGCAAGGAACGGGCGGATGACCGCATGCGGGCAGACGAACGAGCATTGGTTGCACATGATACAGTTCTCGGGTATCCATTGCGGCACATTCACCGCTATGCCGCGTTTTTCGAACTGCGTGGTTCCTGTGGGGAAGAAGCCGCGCGGGTCAAAGGCTGAAACGGGCAGCGAGTCGCCCTTTTGCTCGATGATGGGGTAGAGCACTTTAGCGAAATAGTCACCGGCTTCCGGCGGCGCACACGCCAAAGGCGCGCCTTCGCTGGTATCAGCCCAGCTTGCGGGGTATTTGATTTCCTCCAGCCCTTCAGCGCCCATATCAATGGCGTCGTTGTTCATTCTGACGATCTTCTCGCCCTTTTTGCCGTAAGTGTATTCGACGGCCTGTTTCATATAGCCGATGGCATCAGCCTTAGGAATGATGCCCGCGACCTTGAAGAATGCGGCTTGCATGACGGTGTTGATACGGCCGCCCATGCCGGCCTTTTCGGCGATGTCTATAGCGTCTATGTTGTAGAATCTTAATTTCTTTCTTGCGATGGTGTTTTTGACTTGTGCGGGCAGCTCTTTTTCCATCTGCTCGTCGCTCCACTGCGAGTTAAGAAGGAAGATACCGCCTTCTTTGGCATCTGAGAGCATATCATAACGTGTCACATATGACGGGTTATGGCAGGCGATCAGATCCGCAACATCGATAAGATATGTCGATTGTATCGGGCTTTTCCCAAAGCGAAGATGAGACACAGTCAGGCCGCCTGATTTTTTGGAATCATAGTAGAAGAAGCCCTGTGCGTACATGTCCGTATGGTCACCGATGATCTTGATTGAGTTTTTATTGGCGCCGACCGTTCCGTCGCTGCCCAAACCATAAAACTTGCAGCGGTAGGTACCCTCTGGCGCGGTATCGATCTTTTGCGAATAATCAAGGCTCAAATGCGTCACATCATCGTTGATGCCCACCGTAAAGTGGTTTTTCATCTCGCCGGCAAGGTTGTCGAAAACGGCTTTGACCATGGAAGGTGTGAACTCTTTCGACGAGAGGCCGTAACGCCCGCCTATGACCGGAATGCTCCGGCCGGCTTCGGCAAGCACAGTGATAACATCCTGGTAGAGAGGCTCTCCAAGAGCGCCCGGTTCTTTCGTTCTGTCAAGAACGCATATCTTCTTGACGCTGTCCGGCAGCACGGAAAGAAAATGCTTTGCGCTGAAAGGACGGTACAAACGTACTTTGATGACCCCGAGCTTTGCGCCGCGCGCGTTGAGATAATTGATCGTCTCTTCGGCAGCTTCAGCGCCGCTGCCCATCATGATGACGATGTTCTCTGCATCGGGAGCGCCGACATAATCAAACAAGCCGTATTTTCTGCCAACAGCTTTGTAGAATTCGTCCATGACCTGCTCAACGATGGCAGGCGTTTTGTCGTAATACTTGTTGGCGGCTTCTCTGTTCTGGAAATAGATATCAGGGTTTTGTGCTGTGCCTTGAAGGTGCGGATGCTCGGGATTCATTGCGCGGGCCCTGAACTCTGCAATGGCTTTTTTATCGGCAAGCTTATCGAGCGTCTCATAATCGACCAGCTCAATTTTTTGCACCTCATGAGACGTCCTAAAGCCGTCAAAGAAGTGAAGAAAAGGCACTTTGGCTTTGAGAGTGGCAAGATGTGCGATGGAGGCGATATCAACGACCTCCTGAACACTGCCCGAGGCGATCTGCGCAAAACCCGTCTGGCGTGTTGACATTACATCGCTGTGGTCTCCGAAGATCGAAAGTGCGTGTGCCGCAAGGCTTCTCGCCGAAACATGAAAAACGCAGGGGAGCAGCTCACCCGCGATTTTGTACATGTTGGGGATCATCAGCAGCAAGCCTTGTGATGCCGTGAACGTTGAAGTAAAAGCGCCTGTCACCAAAGAGCCGTGTACCGCGCCTGCTGCGCCGCCTTCGGATTGAAGCTCGGCGATGCGCATTTTCTGGCCGAAAAGGTTTTTTCTATCATGAGCAGCCCATTCGTCACAAATTTCTGCCATGGGTGATGATGGTGTGATGGGGTAGATTGCGCCGACGTCTGAAAACGCATATGCCACATGGGCAGCGGCGGTGTTGCCATCGATCGTGTGTTGTGTTGCCATTTTTTCCTCCTTAAAGAAAGTACAGATACATATTTATCAAACGCAGGTGATAAGAACATGCCTGCGAGCGGTTTATGAATATAATGTGTTCACAACCTACAATATTATATAGTCTTTCGCTTATATGGTCAACTCAAAACGGCTCATAATACGAACGATTTTGTGAATTTTAGAACAATTTAGCTGCGGCAGAACAAAAACAACCAATACCAATCAATAAAATTCAGTAAAGCAGCAAAAACAATTTGATGACACAACTGACAAAAACCGCAGTTAAAACGCCAGTATTTTTCGATCTTACGAACTGGGTTCTGCAGTGAGTTCTCGTTCGGGTATATGAGATACCATGCTTTCAAGAGCGAGCCCTGCACCTGTTGCTACGGCTTCAAGGGGCTGTTCCGCGCGGCGTACCGGCATGCCTGTGGCTTTTGCCACCAAGCGGTTGAATCCATGCAGCAATACGCCGCCTCCGGAAAGCACGATACCTTCATTGATGATGTCCGCGGCAAGCTCCGGCGGGGTCTGTTCCAGGACGCTTTTTATGGCATCAATGATGCTTTGAACCGGCTTTAACAGTGCTTCCCTGATGCCTGCTGATTCAACCGAAATAGATTTTGGCAGCCCTGATGAGATGTCACGGCCGCGCACTTCCATCATTTTTTCTTTGCCGGGCTCCACGACGCTGCCGATCGTGATTTTGATCTGCTCCGCTGTGGTTTCACCGATGACCATGCCGTGACGGTTGCGCACATGCTTTAAAACGGCTTCATCCATATGGTTTCCGCCGATGCGCAAAGAGCGAGACGTCACGATGCCGCCAAGAGATATGACTGCGACCTCGCTTGTGCCGCCGCCCACATCTACCACCATGCAGCCTTTGGCCTGATATATATCAAGCCCGGCACCAATGGCGGCCGCCATGGGCTCCTCAAGTAGACAGACGTCTCGGGCTCCGGCGGCTTTTGCGGCTTCCTCTACTGCGCGTCTCTCAACTTCTGTGATTCCGCACGGCACGCAGATCACAAGCCGCGGGCTGCGTTTGAATATGCTTTGCGGCAAGGATTTGCGCATGAAGTACTTGAGCATGATCTCAGTCGTGCTAAAATCAGCGATCACGCCGTCTTTCAATGGGCGCACGGCCACGATGCCGCCGGGCGTACGCCCGATCATCCGGCGTGCGTCTTCTCCGACGGCGAGTATCTCGTGCCTGTTGTTTTTCATGGCAACAACCGAGGGCTCACGCAATATGATGCCTTTGCCTCTTAAATAAACAAGCGTATTAACCGTACCAAGGTCTATCCCGAGGCACGGTGCAAAAAATGAAAACATGTACAACCTCCGTATTTGCTGTTGCAATAATTCTTCCTGTATGGGTAGGTTTTTATACATATGTTTTTTAAACTCAGTTGTTTGTTCGGTTATTATTATGTCGGTGAATTGAGATCAGCAGCCCGGTGGGCTGCACGGACGCCCGACCGCTGTGTTGATCTATAGCGGTACGGTCAAATGCAGGTTATTTGGCCGATGAGTACGGCTGAAGAGGTTAACAAAATAAAACATAATAAAACAAATAAGCACATATCGTTGAGAGTATGAACGTCTATGAAGCAGGCTCCGGTATTCATAACATCATGCGGTCCAAGATGATGTCAGGCCAGGATATTGGCTGAAAAAAGCCATGTTAATGAATGAATATATTGCAACGCTGGTCAAATTAAATGTAAACAAACACAAAAGCGGTAAAGATGTATCCGGCGCCGCTATTTTTTTGTCTTGAAGGAAGAAAGAGTGAAATTATGTGCGAAAATGTTTTAAAATGTTATACAACAGGTGCAGAGGCAGGCCCACGACGTTAAAATAACAGCCGCGAAGGCCTGCAATGTGTTTTGCAAAAGCCCCTTGAATGCCGTATGCGCCGGCTTTGTCCATAGGTTCGCCTGTATTAATGTAAGCTGATATTTCATCGTCCGACATGTGCGCGAACCGTACGCGCGTGGCTGCCGCTGCCGTGCGCATTTTTCCATCGCATATGACGCTCACACCCGTCAAAACAAGGTGCGTACGCCCGGAGAGCTGCCGCAGCATGCGGTGCGCATCCGCTTCGTCAGATGGTTTACCGAGTGGTGTTGAACCGAGAAACACGAGCGTGTCCGCACCGATCACGAGCGCATCGGGGTGTGCCGCCGCCACATCGGCGGCCTTGTCCGCAGCAAGCTTTTTGACCTGCTGTTTTGGCATGCCGTGCGCTGTTTCGCTGATCTCGCTCGGAATGACTTCAAATCGTGGTATCAAAAACGCAAGAAGCTCTTTTCTGCGCGGAGAAGCAGACGCGAGTATCACGCGGCGTTCTCCGGTGACAGGCATCTTAAGCCACCGGTTCCTTGCAGACGGCTTTATCAGGCGAGGCCATCACGATGGTGTTTTTTGGGCAGGCTTCTACGCATTTTCCGCAGCCTGTGCACTTTTCATAATCGATGACGGGCAGATTATTGACCATGGTGATCGCGTTTTCGGGGCATTTCTTTTCGCACAGGGAACAGCCTATGCAGCCCGCTTTGCATACCGATACGACCGCTTTGCCTTTCTGCGTGGTACGGCAGCTCACATACACATTGTGGCTCTTGGGCATGATGGCGATGCCGCCTTTAGGGCAAGCCTCGGCGCATTTTCCGCAGCCTGTGCATATGTCTTCATCAATGGTTGCCAGTCCTTTTTCATTAAGATAAATAGCGTCAAATGGGCAGACGCGCGCGCAGGTCAAAAGCCCGACGCAGCCGAAAGAGCAAGCGGATGGTCCCCCAGCGAGCATCGCCGCTGCGCGGCAGTCAGAGATGCCTGAATATTTGTATTGTGAAATACAGTTTTCGGAATCACCCCGGCAGAGCACACGCGCCACCTTCTTTTCACCCTGCGTGGCATCAACACCCAGCAGTTTTGCGATTTTAGAAAAGTTGTCGCAAGAGAGCGCGCTGCACATCGAGAGCTCGCACTGCCCCTCCACGACAGCTTTTGCAAAGCCGTCGCAGCCCGGATATCCACAGCCGCCGCAGTTGGCGCCCGGCAGGAGATCACGCACTTTTTCGATGTTCGGGTCAATTTTTACGGCGAGCAGCTTGGAAGCGATAGCCAGCCCAAGGCCGAGAACCAGCCCGAGGCCGCCAAGAGCCGCCACCGGCAAAATCATTTCATTCAGCATAATAAATCCCTCCGTGTCAAACGAGCCCCGCAAAGCCCATAAACGCCATGGCCATAAGCCCTGCGGATATCAGCGCAATGGGGAAGCCTTTTAATGGCTGCGGTATGTCAGCCATCTCAAGCCGCTCGCGGATACCGGCGAACAGCACGATGGCCAGCGTAAAACCAAGAGCCGCGCCGATGCCGCCGGTGAGCGTTTGGAGCAGGTCGTATTGCTCGTTGATATTGATGATGGCAACGCCCAAAACCGCACAGTTCGTGGTGATGAGCGGCAGATAAACTCCGAGCGCCTGGTAAAGCGACGGCACCAGCTTTTGCAGCGCCATTTCCACAAGCTGCACAAGTGACGCTATCACCAGTATGAACGCGATCGTCTGCATGTATTCGATACCAAGCGGCACAAGCAGAAAATAATGCACAAGGTATGAGATGACCGAGGCAAGCGCCATAACGAAAGTGACAGCAAATCCCATGCCAAGCGCTGTTTCCACCTTTTTGGAGACGCCAAGGAACGGGCAGATGCCAAGGAACCTTGAGAGAACAAAGTTATTGACAAGTATGGAGCTTAGAAGTATCAGCAATATGCGGGATAATCCGTCCATCAGCGTGCTCCTTTCCTATGCTTCTTCAGCATTGATATTTTATTGATGAGCCCGAGCAGCAGCCCCATTGTGATAAAACCGCCCGGCGCAAGGATCATGATCAGCACAGGCTGGAAACTGTCGCCGAAAAGCGTCATTTTGAAGAATGTACCGTTGCCAAGTATTTCGCGCACTGATGCCACGATGAAAAGAGCGACCGTAAAGCCAAGCCCCATGCCGACGGCATCAAGCAGCGACGAAAAGACGCCGTTTTTGCTTGCGAAAGATTCAGCGCGTGCAAGGATGATGCAGTTGACCACGATCAGCGGTATAAAAATACCGAGTGATTTGTCAAGGTCGGGCACATACGCTTTCAAAAGCAGCTGAACGATAGTCACAAACGATGCGATAACCACGATAAATGCAGGGATACGCACCTTGGGGGGTATAAAATTGCGCAGCAGCGAAACAACGAGGTTAGAGCCGACCAGCACGAACGTGGCCGCAAACCCCATACCAATGCCGTTGAAGGCCTCGGTTGTGACAGCGAGCGCAGGGCACATACCCAGAACAAGGCGGAATATGGGGTTTTCAGTAAACAGCCCGTTTTTGAGTATGGTTAAGGGTTTTGTTTTCATTGCACACCTCCTGCCGATTGCTTCATATAAGCTGCAACCGTATTGACTGCATCCGTGATGCCGTTGGTGGTGATCGTCGCGCTGGCTATAGCCTGAATATCATTGGCGCCCGACGGCGCGGATTTGACCACATACAAAGGGGTGTCGGTCTGCTTGCCGGTATACTGTGCCTGAAACGCGTCCTCTGCGGCTTTGGCTCCAAGCCCCGGCGTTTCGCTGTGCGCGCCGACGACGACGCCCCTGATCACACCGTCCGCGCCAATACCGACCGTTAAATTGAGCCCGGCGTTGTAGCCTTTGGTCACGACGGCCGCAGTGATGCCGATGGGATTCCCGTCTGCATCGAGGGCTGTATGCACTTGCTTGATAATAGAAAATGCGTCGGGTATGGCTTCTGTTTGAGCAACAAAACTCTCAGCTTCCGGGAAGGCCTCAAAACGCGCGATATCTGCTTCGGCCCGCGCCTGCTGTGCGATCGGCTCTTTGGTTACGCTGTATACAAGGCCGAGTACGGCTCCGGCAATCAGCGTGATGGCGAGCAGCTTGGCTGCGATAATAATGACATTTTTCATTTGGCGGCACCTCCGAATAGCTTGGGAGCAAAGGCTCTGTTGAGCAGCGGCACCGCAAGGTTCATCAGCAGTATGGCATAGGAGACGCCTTCAGGCAGGGCGCCCCACAGCCGGATCACGCTGGTCAAAATGCCGCATCCCAAAGCAAAAACGATCTTGCCTTTGGCGGTCATCGGCGAAGTCGTGTAATCCGTGGCCATGAATATGGCGCCGATCATCAGGCCGCCTCCGAGGACATGATAAAGCGCGTCTCCAGTAAACATGGCTGCAGGCCCTGCGATAAAGGTGAAAAGCGCCACAGTCCCGATGTAGACCAACGGCAAGCGCGGGTCGATCACCCGTCGCGCCACAAGGTAAAGCCCGCCGATGATGAGTGCGAGCGCGCTCGTTTCTCCGATACAGCCGCCGATGTTGCCAAGGAACATATCGATATGCGGTGAAAGCGCGCCGCCTGCCTTGAGTGCGGTCAAGGGCGTCGCCGAAGAGACCGCATCTGCAAGCGTGGCGGACGAAGCCGTTATCGTTGTTGCGCTCTCGGGTATTGTCCATGCGGTCATAGCCGTCGGCCACGAGCTCACCAGAAAAGCACGCGCAGCCAAAGCGGGATTCAAGAAATTATGCCCGATACCGCCGAAACACTGTTTGACGATACCTATGGCGAAAAATGCGCCGAGGATCGGGATCCACCACGGAACAGACGGCGGCAGATTAAGCCCCAAAAGCAGGCCGGTTAAGGCTGCGCTGCCGTCCCCGACAGTTATATTTCTTTTCATAAGCTTTTGCAGAACCCATTCAGCCAGCATGGCGCTTGCCACACAAATGAGGACGGTTTGGAGCGCACCCAAACCAAAAATAATGACACCGACGATGGTGGCAGGCAAAAGCGCGATAATGACGTCGCGCATGATACGCGAAGTTGTTTCGGATGAGCGTACATGCGGCGAAGAGGACATGATATATTTGTCCATACTAACCTCCATTAAACTAACAACCCGCCTTACAGCGCATATTGATGATTTGCGCCTTGGCGAGACGGATGCCCTGGGCAAGATGACGGTTGGCAGGGCAAATATATGAACAACAGCCGCACTCGATGCAGTCGAGCGCGTGCCATTTTTCGGCATCGGCAAAACGGTTGAACTCTGAGTAATCGCTTAAAAGATAAGGCAGCAGGCCGATGGGGCAGACATGCACGCATTTTCCGCAGCGTATACACGGCGAATCCATATTCGGGCGCGCCATGTGTTCGTCAAGCGCAAGGATGCCCGAAGTGCCTTTCATGACAGGGGCGTCAAGGTTGTGTTGTGTGATGCCCATCATCGGGCCTCCGCTAATCACCTTTTCTATCTTTCCGGAAAATCCGCCCACCTGCGCGATTACGTGGCGCAAAGGTGTGCCGAGGCGCACGAGCAGATTAGACGGGATACCGACGCTGCCCGAGACTGTCACGACACGC
>Ga0351833_1110_pt1 | contig 15096 bp, 13 predicted proteins | sample BONcelHFGM3001C5_FD_206751 | JGI IMG/M metagenome (GOLD analysis project Ga0351833, IMG submission 206751) | Enriched cells from coal bed in the Powder River Basin, Montana, United States - BONCAT cells FGM rep1 HSBNCT.FGM.300.1.C5 ...
TAAGATGAACAGCCGCCTGGTCGTGTTGGGACTTCTCTGCGAGAAACCCTATCATGGATATGAAATAAAACAAACGATGAAAGAACGGTACATGAATGAATGGACTGAGATACCGTTCGGTTCGATATACTCGGCGTTGAAGCGAATGACTCAAGAGGGTCTCGTCAGGCAAGAAGGTGTAGAAAAACCAGGGAACCGGCCCTCCCGAACCACCTATTCAATAACAGAAGCGGGGAGAAAAGAATTTCTCAGGTTACTACGCGAAGGCTGGCAGATCATGAATGCGCCCCCCAGTACATTGCGTATTTGTGTCGTCTTTATGCAAGCACTTCAGCCGGAAGAGATCATCGGTTATTTAGAAAGGCGTATACAGATTCTAAATAACAGCATCCAACACATACAGAATGTAAAGAAAGAAGTTGTCAGGAAAGGCGAACCCTGGGCCGCTCAGTATTGGACTGCCCAATATGTCGCAGCGTTTGATATAAGCTTATGTCAACAAACTATTGGATGGGCACAGGGACTTCTGCAAGACATTCAAAGTGGCCGTATTTCGTGGAAAGTCGAAAACCCTTAATTTTTCTTGCACGTTCGCTTCAAAGAAACTGACTGAGGAGAGAATCATGTTACGCGACCATTGGCGAGAATTCCCCCAAGTATTGAACTCGATCGAGCAGATACCCTCGGCAATCAGAGCAGCTTTGGGTCTTGATCTTCCAAAAGAGGCGCACATCATTCACATCTACTTGATTCCCCAGCAACGGGGTTTCTGGGAATGGTTTCGCGATGAAGCGCCTCGGACTGACGTTTTCGTCTTGACCTCCCAGGAAATCCTCATTGGTCAGGAGAACCAGGACAAAACCATAACAGCAGCGCGATTCAAAATCGAAGATATTGTCACTTTCGAAGTCGGCACCATCTTGCTGCGAAGCTGGATTAAATTCAAGTTGGCGGGAAATTGCCCCACAAAAGAAATCACGCTGGAGTTTGAAACGATATTCCAAAGACAGTTCCGGCATTCGATTCTATGGCTGCGCCATCTGCTCAGCCATTCGAGCCAGTCTCCAGAGCACGCCTGGCGAATGAATGGCGAAGAGCATATCAAGTCTCTGCCCTTAAAATTCAACAACGCCGCCCGAAATTACTGGCTCCTCGGAGAATCGGCACTGGCTTCCTGTTTTATCCGTCCTTCAACCCAACGCCAACCCATGTACAAGCGTCTATTTCAAACCGAAATTCATTCGGCTGCCATCGTAGTGAGTAATGAACAAGTCTGTGTCATCAACGAACAGGGCGGCAGCAGCACAAGCCGCTGGGGACAAATCTGGCACTTCTATTCCCACGACCGCATAGCTACCTGTAACATCATGGAAATGGAGAAGAAACATCTCTGGGAACTGCGTTTTAGCCTCAAGCAACCACTCTCAAACTCCGGTCCCAGCTCTTTGAAAAGCTCACCAGAGTTTGCTGACATGGCGATAACGTTCGCTCCACAACAGCTTTCGGAGGTCAAACACATTCTGAGAGTCATTGAAACATTTCAAAATCGAAAATTCGTTGCTGCTCAGGCCTGCGAGGAATAAAAGATTAGCCGCAGATAAACGCAGTCATTTCAGGAACTCGGCTCATTGCCCACAAGCCGCTTCAAACCCACTTCGTCGATTGTGGGTATGCCCAGTTTCTGCGCCTCAGACAATTTCGCATTGCCAGGCTCTGCTCCCACGAGGATATAGCTGGTCTTCGAGCTGACACTGCCGGTCACTTTGCCGCCGCATGACTCGATCAAAGCCTTTGCTTGCTCGCGGCTCATCGATGGCAGCGTGCCCGTGACTACGAAGGTAAGCCCGGATAAGGGGCCGGGCTTATCCGTTTTGAGTTCGCCTCCTCCGAGGTTCACTCCGGCCCGTTCCAATTTTTCTATCAGCTTGCGATTTCTTTCTACAGCAAAATAATCTGCGATGCTCTTAGCAATCTTGGGACCTATCCCCTCATTGGTTTCCAAATCACCCTGAGTCGCATTCATGATGGCATCTACCGATGGGTATTTGTAAGTCAACATCTTGGCCACTTCACTGCCAACAAACCGAATTCCCAGAGCGGTAAGCAATCGGTCGAGAGGCCGGGTTTTCGATTGCTGGATAGAATTGACCAAATTCTCAGCGCTTTTTTCTGCAAAGCCTTCCAGAGCCAAGAAGTCTTCTTGCTTCAAGAAATACAGATCGGCGACATCATGGACAAGTCCCTTCTCGACCAAAAGAGCAGAAATCCGCTCGCCAACGCCCTGTATCTCCATGCCAGAGCGAGAGACAAAATGCTCCACCAATCTTACAAGTTGAGCGGGGCAAGTCGCACTCACACAATAGACGGCGACCTCACCGTCAGGTTTCACCACAGGCTCCCCACAAGATGGACATCGTTCAGGTGGCAAGGGCGCTCTCTCCGCCCCATTCCTGAAAGAACTGACCGGACCAACAACCTGCGGGATGACATCTCCAGCGCGCTTTACAACAACCCGGTCTCCAATACGAATATCCTTGCGCGCAACGTCATCATAATTATGTAACGATGCCTGCTTGACCACAACGCCGCCAATCTCCACGGGCTCTAGTATCGCGTATGGGTTGATCGTTCCTGTTCTACCCACATTCACGCCCACATCCAAAAGTATGGTTGTTGCTTCTCTGGCAGGAAACTTAAACGCAATCGCCCAGCGAGGCTGCCCACCAACAACTCCCAGCCTGGCCTGCAGGCCAAGATCGTTGACCTTGATCACTACACCATCAGCTTCGTATAAAAGGCTATCCCTCTTAGCCATCCAGGCGCGGCAATAATCAACCACCTCCGAGAAATCCGAGAATTGGGCAATATCATCGTTAACTGGAAAACCCTCATTTCTCAGGAGGTTCAGAGATTCCCATTGAGAGCGCAGATCAATCCCTTCCGCGTAGCCAATCGCATAAGCAAATAATCTCAGTGGACGTTGAACAGTCACTTTCGGGTCTAGCTGGCGAAGCGAGCCGGCCGCTGCGTTCCTGGGATTGGCAAATACTTTTTCTCCTTTCTCGATCTGGCTTTCATTCAACGCCTCGAAATCAGCGATTCGCATGTATATTTCCCCGCGCACTTCAATTGAAGCCAGCACAGGCGCACTATCAAGTTGAACCGGGATAGACAGAGGTACAGACTTGACTGTCCGGACATTCGCCGTAACATCTTCCCCTACCGCTCCATTCCCACGAGTTGCGCCACGAATCAACTGTCCGTTCTCGTATGTAAGCGCCACAGCCAGGCCATCTATTTTAGGTTCGACGACAAATTCCCAATCAGTATCCAATGGAACCAGTTTCCTTACTCTATCGAACCAGGTCCAAAGTTCTTCTTCTCCAAAAGCATCGCTCAGGCTCAGCATCGGGGCCGGATGGGAAACTCGCCCAAACCCTTCCCGAGGCTCAGAGCCTACCCGCTGACTTGGAGAATTGGCCGCAATCCATTCTGGGTGACGGCTCTCAATCTCCTTCAGCTCGCGCATCAACAGGTCGTACTCATGGTCGCCAATTTCCGGGGCATCCAAACCATAATATCGATAGCTGTGATAATTCAGTTGATCCGTTAGCTCTTCCAGCCGGCTTCTATCGTCGTCCACACCGCGTCCTCTCTGGTCAACTAAATTGCTTGCAGACACGCATCACTGGTTTACTTCATCAATGGCGCGATCTACTGGCTTGAGAAAGTTTCCGGCTGCCCACCCCATTTCACCGCTTTCTGACTCCAATTTCCACCACTCAATGTCATCTGCTGTCTGTGGACCGTCAATCACTCGCAATTCTGCGCCCTCGTCAAACACTCCTGCCGTTTCATAGTCAAGGCCCGGCCCGGTCCTGAGCCTGAGTCCCAAAGAACCGGTATCCGTAACTTTCATCCACTTCGTTTCCGTTTCAACTGATTGTTCAGTTACAGATGGGCCGGGAGGTTGCACCACAGGCACAGATGTCGACGAAAAAATCGTTGTCAATTGTAGTATCGGAGGAACAAACGTAGCTGTCGCAGCCCTTTCCCCATAGACCGGGGTAGCAATAGCTGTCGGTAAAAAGTCCGCTGTCTCTCCACTGCGCTTAACGATAAAAGCGATGAGCGCAACAAGAAACAATATGACTACACTCAAACCGGCAACACCCAAGAAAGCAAGGGCAATCGCCGAAAATCCTCTCAGCTTACCGGGTAGGAGAAACTTCAATAGGTTCACTCCCTTCCGCCGCTCCTTTCTCTGATGCGCCACGCCTGAAGGCCGAGGCACACTATGATTTTCTACAGGGTCTTGGTTATTCATTTTCTCACTCGTATGTAAATTCCAAGAGAATTATCTATCAGTATCAGTATATACCAACTTGAGCAGTTCACAAAAATTGCACTATCAAACCCAGAAGCATTTCAAAATCAGTTCAAGATTTGTATGCCTCCGGCTAATCTATTATACTAAACGAAGATCTCCGAACCCGAGGGTATATTGAGAAGATGAGCACTCCAATAACCGAACTTGGAATTATTCTGGTTTTGATCCTTGCGAATGGGCTTCTTTCCATGTCAGAAATGGCCCTGATCTCGGCTCGAAAAAGCAAGCTGCGATCAGCCGCAGAGCAGGGAGACAAAAAAGCCAGGAAAGTCCTGGAACTATCCGAAACACCTACCCGGTTCCTCTCCACAATTCAAATTGGCATCTCTCTCATAGGTACTTTAGCTGGCGCGTTTGGTGGAGCGTCCCTCGCTCGCACCATAGCGGCATGGGTAAGCCAGTATCCACCCCTTGCTCCTTATAGCCACAGCATTGCATTAGGCATCGTCGTTCTTTTCATTTCCTATCTTTCGTTGGTGATAGGGGAACTTGTACCCAAACGACTTGCGCTCAACAACGCTGAAAACATCGCAACGATAATCGCCCCATTCTTACAGAAGTTTTGTGTATTGATGTCTCCAATCACTCGGATATTGAGCTTCTCCACAGAAACAGTCCTGCATATCCTCGGGCAAAGCAATCGCGCGCCCTCACCACTTAGCCAGCAAGAAATTAGAATGCTCATCGCGGAGAGCAATGAAACAGGAATTTTGTCGGCCTCCGAAAGCGACATCCTGGATCGAGTCCTTCAGCTCAGAGAGCGCAAAGCCTGGTCTGTGATGAAACCTCGCCCCGAAATCATTTGGTTGGATGTAGAAGACACATCGGAACAGAACTGGGACAAAATTCTCTCTTCAGGTCACTCAAAATATCCGGTTTGCAAAGGCGAGCTCGATGTCTTATTAGGCACAGTACATGTCAAGGACTTATTGGAGAACATCTGCAAGAAGGGCAAAATGGACCTTGGCAGCAACTTGAGACAGCCCCTGATCGTGCCGGAAACAAAATTAACCATCGAAATACTGGACATGTTCAAACATAACAATGCCCACATGGCCATGGTTGTAAATGAGTTCGGTGGAATCGAGGGCATGGTCACATTGGGTGACATTTTGGAGGCGCTGGTCGGGTATGTCATGATACAAGACGAAGAGGCAGAACCCGAGGCCGTTCAACATTCAGATGGTTCCTGGACATTCGATGGCATGTTGCCCATTCACGAGTTTAGACAACACCTAAACTTGAAATCCTGGCCAGGTGAAGAATCCGGGTACTACCAAACGCTTGGAGGTTTCGTAATGGCCCAATTGGGCCATATCCCTACACCGGGTGAGAAACTCAAATGGGCCGGATTCAAGTTCGAAGTGATGGAAATGGAGAGGCATCGCATCGCCAGAGTATTGGTAACCCCTCTTCGCGACCGTTCAAAACTCAATAGCAAAAAATGACCTGCACATCTTGACATCTTGTTCCATTTGTGCTATGATGGTAATAATATTAACCAAAGGTAATTACGGATACCAGCAAGAAGGCTTTCGGTGGAAATGATGCCATTTGTTGTGCCCTGTCCCTCAGCCTTCCCCAACACATACCGCAAAAGGAGGTCTCTCGATTATGAGAATCAGGTGGATCACAATCATGATTTTAATCGTGTTCATGGCCTTTGTCAATGTTGGTGTAAGTCAAGCTGCACCAGACAAACTGGGAGGTGGCACACACATCGTACAGTGGGGTGAGAATCTCGCATCAATCGCCGACCGGTATGGGACGACTGTCGCAGCAATTGCCCAAGCCAATGGTATAGTTAATACAGACTATATTTACATTGGTCAACAACTCGTCATTCCGTTACTACCAGGCATGAATGTACCCCAAGCAGCAGGTGGACCTGGCGGACTTGGCGGTCCCGGTGTTTCCCCCAGCGCAAGTTACATGATACGTTTCGGCGACACTCTCACTTCAATAGCCGCCCGTTATGGCATCACCGTAAACGAACTCATGCAGGCTAATGGCCTAAATGACAGCATTATTTATATTGGACAGCAAGTCGCCATCCCTGGTAACGGCATGGGCGCAGTGCCAGTTCAAGCGCCTGCCCAAATGTTTCCGGCTCAAGCTCAAACATCGCCCTATTCTGTTAAACCAGGAGATACGTTGAGCGCAGTAGCATATCGTTTCGGTACCACCGTAAACGACATCATGCAGCTCAACAACCTGTATAACTCAATGATCTTCACCGGACAGCAATTAGCTATACCTTGGGGATATGCAATGGGTTTCGACAAACCCGCCGGAACTTACCACACCGTTCAAATGGGTGATACCTTGGCCGGCTTGTCTCTTCGTTATGGGACTACCCTTCCAGCCATCCTCCAGGCCAACAACTTATCCCAATCACAATTCATTTTCCCTGGGCAGGAACTGGTCATACCAGGTATGATGAACCAGGTTACCCCACCTCCAATGATGATGCCTGGCTCTCCTCAGAACACGATATTTCCGATAGGACCAGTACCGAATTCAGCAGGTAACCTGCCGATGAGCAACCCTCCTATGGTTCAGCAGCCACAATTCAGTCAGGACATGCCTTACCAGGCCGCCCCAGCAGGAGCGCCCCTCATTGCGCCGGTTCTGCCCGGACAATCATTGACAGGAGCTTACCAGGCTCCAATGATTCCGATGGGCCCCCCTCCGCCGGCGGTTTCTGGTGTCGTTATGGATAATGCACCTTTCGTAAATCCTGAAAGATCAGGTCCCCCTGACATCACAACAATGTGGCAAGGTCGGTTGGTAAGCCAAGCTCAGCCTGAAGATTGGAAATATCCCGCTGTGCTGAGAGTCAACGTGGGTGCAGCCAAAGGAATGCAAATTACAGTGAGTAAGCAGGGAAACAACAGTTGGAGCACAACCGGATTCACCGGCACTAAGCCCGAATATGGGGATGGCGCAGTTGAATTTGCACCACTCAATCCAGGGAAACACGTCGTTTCATTGGATGGTCAAGGCAAAGGCTCACGGATGGTTGTGGATATTAAGCCGAATAGCCTCACTTATGTAGAATTTGTAAAAGTGCGGGCAGACACAGGGCCTGCTTCGTAAAAACCACGCGCGATTTCATCATGATTTTGTACCCCTGAGCTAAAATCTCAGCCAGGGGTTATTTTCTTGTGGGGGCTTTTCGGAGTATAATAATCCATTATCTATCACAAGGAGGTAAGGTTTAGTTTTTTATGGAGATCATTTGGTATGGACATTCCTGTTTTCGTCTCAGAGATAAAAATGTTACGGTGATAACTGATCCCTACGAGAAAAGCCTCGGTTTATCTCTGCCCAAAATGCGCGCTGATGTAATTACCATCAGCCATGACCACCCAGGGCATAATTGCATCCAGAATGTCAAAGGTGAACCAATTGTCTTGAGCAGTCCAGGGGAATATGAGATGAAAGGGGTCTTCATCACAGGCATCGCCAGTGGCGGCGACAAACAGGATATAGGCAGAGAAAATACAATTTTCGTCTTCGAAATGGAAAATTTGAATATATGCCACTTGGGAGATATCGATCACATCCCAGGGCAAGAACAGGTTGAAGCACTGGGAGATGTACATGTCTTGTTGACACCCGTCGGCGGCTCCAATTCCCTAACAGCCTCTCAAGCCGCCGAGATCATCAGTTTGTTGGAACCTCGTGTAGTTATCCCAATGCACTATGGCATTCCCGAACTCCAGATCGAACTTGATCCGGTAAGCAAGCTGTTCAAAGAAATGGGCTTAAAAGAACCACAGCCTCAAGACAACTTGAAGATCACAGTAAGCACACTTCCTGAGGAAACGCAGGTTATCTTGCTTGAATACAAGCAATAGCGGCGCATTCGTCATCTTACTATTAACCGAATCGCTATGAATAGAATAACCCAAACGATCAACGCCCCCAATAGATACGAGCCTATACGAGCAGCCATCGAATGAGGATTGTAGCTCCAGCTCTCCAGTTCCATTTCTCGTACTTGGCCTACCAGCACAAGCCATGTGCGTTTGATCGGTTCTCCGATTTGAGGGCTCCATTCTGTCGAAAAAACGACTCGGTTATCTTGCAGCAGTCTCTTCCAGTCGTCTCGGCATAATTGAATCAATTTGTTTTTGATCCTTGAGGCCATGACAACCTCATTTTCTTCAGGTACTCCAACGAAGCTATCGGCTGGAGATTGGATTAATTCTGCTTCACAAGCTTTCTGCTTTTGGACATACTTCGCCTCTGTCGGATACGCATCAACAATTTCACGATAAAACTCATGGGTTTCCCACCAGGACTCTGACAGAACCATTTCGATTTTCTGCGGGCTTAAAATATCCTTAACAAAAGACAATTCAACCCAATCAGGCAAAGCACGAACCACATCAAATTGCTTTTGAAGCAAATCCTCACCACTTACAAAAGAAATATTGAGCAGCAATTCCAGTCCATCTTCCCCGGCTGTCAGCTTATTTTCAATGCCCGCACCAGTTTGCATCGCTTGTCTTAGATCGTTTACAACCGGACCACTATCAGGTAACAAAGACGATGGGGTGAAGGCTAGGCGAATTTGTCGTTCAGTAGAGCGGGTCGATATTGATGCCTGGATAGAGCTAAACCTGGGCGTGAGCGAGCTATCGACTGCAAGCATATCGATCATTCCGCTCTCCCCCGCCAGGGACAGAGCGCGCTCAACATCGCCATCCGCCAACAACTGATCGACCCAGGCGAGGTAACACAAACGACGTTCCTGAGAAAGGTCTGCCTGAAAGCTGGTAGTTATGTTCTCGTGTTGATTCCTAAGATCATCCAACTGATTAAGATATAAAAGAGCTCTTTCATAAAAGCCGTTCGTTCTCGCGGCTCGTGCCAGATAAAGGTACAAATCTTCAAGCGTAGAGAACCAATCAAAATGTATCTCATTCTCAGGGCAAGCCTGTAAAGCTTGCTCTAACTCGTACAAGGCTTGGGATGCAGATGAAACACTCAACGAACCATCAAAATCAACCAAACGATCAATGTAGAAATTCGCCAGCTCATTCTGTATCGCACAACGCAAAGGGTCCGGCCTATCTCCAACCAACTGTCTGGCTGTTTCCAGTTCAGCCAACATCAACAACTCAAACTCCGCTGAGTTGCGAGCAGCCAATTGCGCAGACAGTAACTGTCTATAAAGCAAGGCCAATTGGTAATGCGCTTCAGGCGAATTGAGTCTCTCCATCGCAGCCAGGCGGTGTTGTTCTATATTTTTCCACAAGGAGGGGTTCACAAAGGAAAATTCGATATCATCCGTAGGCTCAAAATCAGAACCGTACCAGGTCACCTTCCGCCCATCGAAAATCACGTTTTCAGGTTTAACACTGAGGATTTGTTCTCGATGCGATGGCTCAGGCAATTCGATAGTCATCAAGGAACTGCCCAGAGCGCCTGACCAACGCGACCCTAGAGAATTCGCAAAGCGGAATATAATGGTATCGCTATCGCCCAGGTCCTGTCTGTACGACACGCCAATATCTAAAACATCTCCCGCGTCTAAATCAAAGGTCAGTGCGTACGCTTGAGTGACGACAGGGCTTGATTCAATCGATGGGGCCAGGTGCAGAGCGACCAGTTCGCGTTCGACGCCATCCGCGCGAACTGCAAAATTAGACAAATGCTCAGGGCCAAATACAAATCCACCAGGGAGCGACGACGGAAAAGTCACTGTAATTGTTTGAGGCGTCATCCGGTTGGTGTTCTCGATAAGAAATTGACCTTCAACGGCAGCCCATACGCGCCCGTTCACATTCTCAACACGGATATCCAAAATTTGGGCGGCTAAGCGGCAATCCGCAGCATTCAAAGGTACCGGCGCCGAAACCGAGTACAAACTCGTAGGAGATTCCGCCGCTGCCCACTCGACGGTCATGCCCACCGATGTCAGAACCAGAATCATGAGAGGGAGGACCGACCAGATACTCCTCGCCTCGAGGTGAGAAGCAAGTTGAGCACCCAATCTTTCAGCCAAGCGTAAAGAAATTTGCATAGATACGGAAACTCTGCTATTCTAAATAGACGAAAATAATCGACCCAAGACGAATTAAGAACAGGTTTAACCACAGATGGACACAGATCAACACTGATAAGAACGTATGCCTATCTGTGTTTATCAGTGGTTCCAAACCAAGCGATTTGCCAAAAACGCTAAGAATGTTAAGGAAGAGAGTCACGCATGGTGAAGCTGCTAATGACCTGGGATATCAAGAAAAACAAGGAACCTGCCTACTTTGAGTTCATGATGAAGGAATTCGCACCCGGTATAATAAGCCTAGGCTTGCAAACATCGGAAGCCTGGTACACTGTCTATGGGTCAGGTCCTCAGATAGTGACAGGCGGCATAGCTGAAGACCTTCCCAAAATGCGAGAGATTCTTAAAAGCAGTGAATGGAAAGCACTTAAAGCACAGCTTCTAAACTACGTAACCAACTTTCACGAAAAAGTCATCCCGGCGACAGGACGATTTCAGCTATGAAGCCATATTGAACGTGAGCATGGCTCACGTTCACGCAATACAAAAATCACACTAACAGTCCAAGTCTGTGAGTGTGATTTTGTCTTCAGAAATTTAGCGGGCACACCAAGAATTAATCTTTGCTATCCGAAGTGCTCGTAGAATCCATAGGTTTCTCTTTGTTTTCGACTTTAACCGGCTCAGAGGGCTCCTCACGTTTCCCCGGCAGCAGCGCCGAGTTCCGGCGATTATCAGTGACATAAAACCCCGACCCCTTGAAAATAATACCAACCGGCTGAATCACTCGATGAACTTCGCCCTCGCACTCCGGACAACGGTGAAGCGGTTGTTCTGAGAAACTCTGAATCCGTTCAAAAGTCACTCCACAAGACTCACAGCGATATTGATAAATCGGCATAGAAGCACACACCTCATTAAAATTACTTCGACCACTTTTTCCAACAATCAATTATTATACAACACATTTGGCAAAGGGTCAATTTTGCGCTAATTTTTTTACAGCCACTGCACGATTTACGCTTTCCCGAACGATTTCGACACCTTCTCCCGCGTCCATCTCTCCCGCGCGGCCTGCTCGTACCGTTTCGCCCGGTCCGGCTCGCCGACCATGACCACGCCGTGCAGCAACCCATCCCGGAAATACAGACAATGATACACGTCCCCCGTCGACGATTCCTGCACGTCGAACTCGGCCAGCTCATCGTCCGGCGGCTTGTTGATCGAGAAGAAATACCGCCCAAACACCTCGCACTTCAAACGGAATGGCAAGCGCGAATCGACCACATCGCCTCCGGCAGCGTTGGCGCCCGCGACCTGACCCTGGTGCTCCGCCGCGTGCCACAGTCCGGTAACCTGCCCGTCCGGGTGTTCGGCCACATCGCCCGCCGCGTAGATGTCCGGGCGCGAGGTCTGCAACCGGTCATCGACTACGATGCCCCGGTTGACCCGCAGACCGGCAGCCCGCGCCAGGCCCACGTTGGGTGTGACGCCCAGGCAGAACACACACAGATCGGCCTCCAACACGCGGTCACGCAGTTTCAAACGCAGTGCGCGTTGCTCACCGCGCGTCACATCTTCCACGCGGCCATTGGTAATCAGTTCGGCCTCACGCGCATCGAACTCCTTCCGTAGCATGTCCGCCGCGGTCCGGTTCAGGTGGCGCGGCATGAGCCGGTCGCAATCGCCAATCAGCGTCACCCGCCTGCCCATCGAGAGCAATTCGGCAGCCGCTTCGACGCCCAGCACGCCCATGCCGACTACGCACGCCGTCTCGATGCCCCGCGAGGCCGCAATCAGTCGTTCCGCCTCCGCAATAGAGCGCAACACGAAGACATCGGGCAGGTCATCGCGCAGGAAATGCGGACGAAGCGGCGATGCTCCCGTCGCCAGGACCAATTTGCCCCAGCGCAGCATCTGCCCGTCTGCCAGGGTCAACGTATGGGCTTCCGCATCGACTCCCACGACCCGGCGACCAGTCATCAGGTCGATGCCCTGCGCCGCAAACCACTCCCCCGGCTGCAATTGGAGCGCGTCCCGCCCGAAGCCGGACGCGATGGATTTGGACAGCCTGGTGCGTTTATAGGGCAGCCGGTCCTCATCCCCGATGAGCAGCACCGACCGCTCCAGCGACTGCTCCCGCGCCGCCTTCGCCGCTGAAAACCCGGCGATCCCATTCCCCACGATGACGATGTCATACACGTCTTTCATCGCCTACTCGACGGTCTTGATCAACGAGGAGAGTTCCCTTGGTCTTCTTGCAAGGCCATGGTACCGCCGAACGAATTCTTTTTCAACAACGAATCGAAGAGGAGTTCCATCTTCGATTCCTCCCAAACCAATTTCCTTTGGATCACGGGAAGAACATAGGTTCCATCACAGATGTCTCTTACGACGTCCATTATTCGTTCTGTTTCCCAACTGGACATCAGATATTCCCTCCTGTGTCACCGTTCTGAAATATCGAGTGTCTTGATCTCATAAGCATCTCACTTAAAGAGCCGGTCAACAGAAAAATACCATCCAACATGAGCGCAGCGCGCTCGCTTCCCCTCGACCGCATACGTCATGAGCGAGCTCCTCTCCGGAGGAAGTATGACCAGACGCAGGTTTTCTCTCTATGCCGCGAACTCGAACACTGGCGTCTCGATGACCCGGCTGGGTTTCTTCCGTTCCCAGGCAATTTGTTGCAGGCGTTCCAAAGTTTCTGGTGAGAAAAAACGCTCTCCGGTCTCAAGACATACTCGGGCTGGGACATTCTCAATGACGATGAAATGATCTTCCAACTCAAGGATATAGGTCACCTTTTTCTCTACCATCGTTTCATTGCGCATGTTATTTCTCATCGGTTCACTGCGTGTTCCGAGAACTCGAACTGGTCAGAGGCAACCTTCTCGCGGATCTTTGCGATGATCAATGACTATCCTCACCAAGGTACTCCTCTCATCGGAGGGTATGTGAAAAGATATTATGTGGATTATAGCACTATAGACCAGATTTGTCTAAGTTTTTCTCCAAAATCCTTTGCGTCTTGGCGTCTTGGCGCCCTTGCGTTAAGAAATGTGTCCTTGCTGTAAACTCATCAACGCAAATCTAAATCGTCCGTGAGCTTGCGGTCGCTGAACATGACCTCCGGGTTGAGCCGGTCGTCCGGGTCGAAGAGCGATTTCACCCGGCGCATGTAGCCGATGATCGCCTCGCCCCACTCGCGGGCCAGGTACGGCGTGCGCAGCCGGCCCATGCCGTGCTCACCGGTAATCGTCCCGTCGTAGCGGAACACTGCCTCGTACACCTCGTCGGCCACCCGCTGCAGCAGTGCGCGCAGGTCCGGGTCGCTCACGTCGAACAGCGGGCGTAGGTGCAAGTTGCCGCTGCCCGCATGGCCGTAGATGGCCGCCACCAGCTTGTGCCGGTCGAACACAGCCTCCACGTCGCGGATGAACGGCGCGAGGTGCCGCGAGTCCACCCCCACGTCGTTGACCAGCGACAGCGCCTTGTAGCCGGGCTGGTAGTTACGCAGGGTCGGCAGCAGCGCCTTGCGGACTTTCCACAGTCGCGCCTGCTCCGCCTCGCCCTCGATGGTCGCCGGCGGCGCGGCCAGCGTATAGCCCCCTTCACGCACCACCCGCTCCACCTGGCTGATCTGGTCGAAGCGCTCCGGCCCCTCGAGCTCCACCATCAGCAGATGGGCTTCGCCTTCCGGCACGTCCATATCCGGGTTGCGCGACAGGATCACCTGAATCGAGCGGTAGTTGATGATCTCGATAGCTGCCACACCTAACCGTTCGATGTGCTGCACGGCCTCGCCCGCCTCGTCCAGGTGACGGAAGTAGAACAGCATCGCCGCCTTGCCCTCGATATACGGCTCGGCCCGCAGCGTCGCCCGCGTGACCACGCCCAACGTGCCGACGCTGCCCACCAGCAGTTGCGCGGTCCACTCGCCCACAGTGTGGTGGCGCAAAAACGTGAACAAATTGTACCCGCTCGCCAGCTTCATGTCCTTGCGCGCATCCAACCGCGCTGACGTTTCCACATCCGCCAGCACATCGTCCCGCAACCGCCGCAACCCTTCCCGAATGCGCGTCGGGATGCTCGCCTCGTCCGCCGTGTCGATCACCTCACCTTCGGCGGTGACGAACTGGACGTGGCGCAGGTAGCGGTCGATGGAGCCGTGCTTGAAGGCATGCGGTCCGCTGGCCTTCGTGGCGATGTTACCGCCCAACAGCGCGATGGCCCCGCTGGAGGGGTCCGCCGGCAGGTAGAGGCCGCGCTCCCGCAAGAAGCGTTGCAGGTCATCGTGCAACAGTCCCGGCTCGACGGTCACTTGCGGCTCTCCGCCGGAGACCTCGAACCCCAGCACGCGGTTCACTGGTACTCTGCCCAGTTTCGGCCCGGCCTTGTCGAAGGCCAACACGATGCCCCGGCCCAGCGCCGCTCCCGCCGTGCCGCTGCCTCCGCCCCGCGCCGTGAGAGGGATGCCTCCCTCCCGCGCGAAACGCGCCGCCGCAACCACATCGTCCACATCCTGCGCTGGCATGACCGCCAGAGGCCGGACCCGATACATGCTCTGGTCGGTGCTGTAGCGGTCCAACGTCTTCTCATCGGTCCACACCGGCCCCTTCACTCGCTGAGCCAGCGCATCTTCCATTCGCCCGTCCTTATCCTTCGATGCCATGCTTCAACCCTC
>Ga0351833_1112_pt1 | contig 14911 bp, 10 predicted proteins | sample BONcelHFGM3001C5_FD_206751 | JGI IMG/M metagenome (GOLD analysis project Ga0351833, IMG submission 206751) | Enriched cells from coal bed in the Powder River Basin, Montana, United States - BONCAT cells FGM rep1 HSBNCT.FGM.300.1.C5 ...
CGGCATCAGAGGGTTGATTTTAGGAGTCGCATTGGGCACTGTAGTTATAGGTCTGCGCGTATTGATTGGCATTGACCGGCCGTATGGCAACAAATGACCGTACGGCCAAGATTTAGTTAAGAGAGGAAACGAGCGATGCTGTGCCCAAAATGTGGAACAGCAAATCCTGATACCAGTGAGATGTGCTTCAACTGCGGTCAAATTTTGACTGGAGGTAGAGGCGCGCCATGGGATCAATCCAGCGTGACTCAATCGGGAGGGGAACCTGTTCCTGACTGGTTGATGGACCTGCAAAAGGGCCTGCCGGAGGAACTGAGAGATCCCGAACTGGAAAAGATGCTCCGGCAGAAAACGTTCGCCGCCGCGCCACCGGTACAACCGCCAGCACAACCGCGGGTACAACCACCAGCGCAGCCACCGGTACAACCACCAGCGCAGCCGCCGGTACAACCGCCGGTTCACGACAAACGAGAAAAACCGATCGTTGTAGACGAGCTGCCTACCGAGGTGCACACAGAGAGCGATGAATGGCTCCATTCTGTGCTGGACTCAATGAGAAATGACTTCATAGCTCCAGCAGCGCCAGAGGAGACTTTCTCATCAGCCCAGGAAGCAGACTGGTTGGATGCGTTTATTTCTCCTTCGGTCGCAACGGGCCCTACAGCATCCGATGGCGTTCAGCCTGGCGTTTCACCTGTAGAATCGGCCTTTCAAGATAACTGGTTAAGTGGTCTGAGAGATACTACGAAAGATATATGGGCTGAGGAAGAAAAGGAAGATTCACCGGCAGGCGCTCCTCAAGATGTGCCTGATTGGCTTCAAAATATACCTTTTGCTGCCCCACCAGGGGTTCCCCCGGTGGCTCCTGTAACACAAGGTCCATTTCAGGCAGACCCAACCATACCGCCGGATGAGGAATCGGATTTGCCGGCGTGGCTGGCGGAGATGGAAGTTGCATCTACCAATCAACCCCCCTCAAAGGGAGACGATGCAATCCCAGCCATTTCAGAGACGCAAGAAACGACCGAAGTACCTGACTGGCTGCAGGGTTTCTTGGAACCTTCCGCCGATGTTGCGGCAGAGCCGGCATTGTCCTCCACTGAAGTTCCAAGTTGGCTGCGTGGTCACCAGATAGGGCAGGATTCCGTATCCCCTTCTATCCCCTCTGTAAGAGGAGAAGGAGGGTCAGATGAGCCAGTACCAGAGCAACCAGTGCCCACTGCCGAACAATCTACGCCCGATTGGCTTTCCACGTATGCAGTTGAACCTTCCATCCTGTCGAAACAAGAGCAGGAACCTGTATCCATCGAGGGTGTCCAATCACTAACCCGACCTGACGAATTGACAAAGCCGATGTCGCCCATTGTGAAAACAGACATTTCAGGGGCCATCGGGCCAGACGCTACTGTGCCGATGGAATCGCTGCCGAAAGGCGCAACCGATGCAGATATGCCTGAGTGGTTGCTTGGTTTGAGGGCACAAGATGCTGCGCTGCCGCCTGAAGAGGCCGCACCGGGCGAGGACGAAAGTTACCAGGAAACGGAAATCCCGGACTGGCTGCGAGCGGATAAGGGAGTTTTTGAACAGCGACTGGATGAGCGCGCATTAGAAGATGAAACTCTGGTGACACCTACACTCAGAGAGTCGAAGGATGCGCCCAAACCGGCAGAAGCGTCTGAGCGATTAAACGCTGAGATTTTTCGCTCTGCTCAGAATGACAGACCAGAGACAGACGAAATAGACGAAACAGTCATCGCACTTCCCACTGAGATTTTCGGACCGCTTTCTGAGCGCTCTTCGCTTAACAAAGAAGAGAACGTCCCGGAATGGCTGCGTGATAGCCTTCAGGAATCTTACGACGAAGTACCGGATTCCCTGATTGAGACAGACAGAGGCCTGCCGGGGAGAGATATTGGGGCAACAGCGACTATGCCTCGGGCGCAGATGAAGCCGGGAGAAGCTCCTGCTGAAACGCCGGATATGCCGGGTTGGCTACGCCAACTTCGAGCTCAAGATACTTTTGAAGAAACACCACTTCCTTCCTGGTTAACCGAACCTGAAGTTGAACTGGAATCCAGCCTGCCGAAGGAAGAAATTCCTCAAATGCAGGAAGAGACGCCCGGTTGGTTGGCAGGGCTTGCCCCGCCTGAAGAGACCAAAAAGGTCGATGAGTCCCCGGTTTGGCTGCGCGACCTGAATTCCATGCCAGAGGAAATCTCGAAAGAAATTTCAGAGATGTCAGAGATGGATGAAGGAGACGTGCCTGCCTGGCTCAAACAGATGGGTGGGTCTACCGCATTCGACGAAAAACCGAAACAGACGGATGGCGCTGCGACACAAGCGTTTCCAGAGATGAAAGACAGCCAGAAGCCTTCTCCAGATCAGCCAACAATGAAAGCACCTGTTCCCGCCAAGCCCGCGCAGGATAAATCGGAGTCGCCCACCGAAGCTATCGTTGCCGCCGCTACGCAGAGGATGCGAGCTGAGCCCATAACTGAAAGCCCCGAAACGTTCCAGCTCAAAGGGGGCGCCATTCTGGCAGGAATTGGGTCCGCTTTAACGCCCCCTGCTGGCCTTTCGTTCCTGAAACCCGAACCGCAGATCATATCAGAGGCCCTGACTGAGAGCACGGAGCAATCGAGCGTTTTTCAAGAAATTGTTAACCAACCGCTGATACCCCGTGAGCCCTCCTTAGGGCGCAAACATCGTGGCTTGTGGGCCATGGTAGGACGTGTCATTTTATACTTGCTCATCATCGCTGTAGTAGGTATTACATTGTATTGGCAGGGCGCTGAGGACGTCGGTTTCTTCCACGAATACAACATACCCATATCTCCTCGGGTTCAGGCAGTTTACGATCAAATCAATTCTGTCCCAGAACGATCAACTGTGCTTCTGATTGCAGACTATGAACCCAGCCTGGCCGAAGAATTGAACACTCAGGCCCGCACCTTGTTGCAGAGCCTGATCCAGCGCAACCTGAAAATTCTGATCGTCAGTACGACCTTTACCGGTCCGCAGGTGATGCAGAACATCATCGAAGATCTTATCCAACGACAGGCGAGCAGTTACAAGTATGGCGAAGACTACGCCAACTTGGGCTATTTGCCGGGCCAGGAGACCTCGTTGCTCCTCTTCGGGCAAAGCCCGCTTTCTGCCGTTCGTGTTGATTTCCGCGATAGGGTGGATTTGAGAAATTATCCAATCACCTCTGCGCTGGAAAAAGTGCCGCAAGAAGGTCTTGGTCAGGCGATCCCTTTGATTATCCATCTGAGCGGAAGCGAGGAGACCCTGCGTGTCTGGATAGAGCAAGTGCTTGCCCGACAAACAGACGCGCGTATGATTGCGGGTGTCAGCGCCGGACTCGAACCTTACGCCTATTCCTTCCTGGAATCGGGACAGCTCGCCGGATTATTGAGCGGCCTGACAGGTGCGGCTGAATATGAAGCACTGACCAAGAACCCAGGTCGGGCAGTGCGTAGCATTGACTCGCAGGTTGGTATCCATCTTGTGGTCGCAGGCGTGATTTTATTGGGCAACATTGTTTACATCTTGGGACGTATCTTGAGACGCCGCTGAGGGAGTAAAGGTTCATGGAAGTTCTTAACCAACCCATAGGAATATGGATAGCCGCCATATTGACCATTATGGTTTATTCCTATTTGTTGGGCGACAACCCGCTCTATCGTCTGGCGGAACATCTGCTGGTCGGCTCGACCATTGCCTATGCCGTTGTCGTTGCTGTGCACAGCGTCTTGATACCGAGGTTATTCTTGCGCCTGAGCGAAGGCCAATGGTTGTACCTCATTCCCTTGGTCTTGGGAGTTTTGTTGTTGACCAAGTTCAAGCCGGCATGGGCCAGTTTAGGGAACTTACCCATGAGTATACTGTTTGGGATAGGAGCTGCGCTGGCGCTGAGTGGCGCTTTGTTCGGAACAATCGCCCCTCAGGTTCAGGGCACCATCCTATCGCTAAACCCTGCGGATTATCCGACAACCGGCTGGTTAGGTGTCGTAAATGCCCTGATTATAGCGATAGGGACTATTTGTACTTTGCTGTATTTTAAGTTCAGTGTCAGCAAAACTGACCGGCAGGAGAGGGAATACCAGGGTGGAGCGCTCCGGCCCTGGGCGAAGATAGGCCGTTGGACTCTCATGATCGCGTTTGGGACAATCTTTGCCAGCCTGGTCATGTCCAGAGCCTCGCTTTTTATCGGCCGAATGCAGTTTCTGTTGAGTGATTGGCTGCATGTCATCAGAATGCCATGAAGGATCAGCTCTTGGGGGTGTAGCTAAACGTGGCAACCAGTGATTCTATAGAATCCATCATCGTCCTGGACTGTGGGAGCACTACTACCCGCGCCGTCCTCATCGACTTGGTTGACGGACGCTACCGTTTCATTGCGCGTGGGGAAACCTTCAACACGCAAGGCAACCCGGGGGAAGACCTGCTCATCGGCGTCAAGGAAGCCGTACAGCGGATCGAAAACATCACAGGACGGACTTTTCTGGATGATAAAAATGCGTTCATCAGGCCGGACCGGGCTGATGGGCGCGGTGTAGATGCTGTGCTCATCGTAGCCAATGTAGCGCAACCTCTGCGTCTCATTTTGGTAGGGCTTTCCGACCAGGTGAGCCTGGCAAGTGCGCGGCGCGCTATCCGTTCCGCCTATGCTTTTGTCGAACACGTCATTTCACCGGAGAGCGAGCCCGGTGAGCGACAGAATGTAGGAGCGAACCTCCGCGTTCGCCCTATTGAAGATAAACTTGACCTCATCGTATTGGCCCAACCAGAAGTGATTGTATTGACCGGCGGTATCGATGGCGGCCCGGCTGCGCCGCTTGAAGACCTGGTCACACTGGTTACATTGGGATGTTCGCTCATCGATAGTTCTTCCAAACCACAGATCGTGTATGCGGGTAATGCAGCGATTCGTGAGCAGGTCGCCAAAATTGTGGGCGATATGGCCCCTCTGAACATGGTGGACAACCTGCGCCCCAATCTGGATACCGAAAATATCGAGTCATTGAATATCGCCCTGGACGACCTCTACAAACAAAAAATGCTCGCCAGTGTGCCGGGATTTCGGGCTCTCACGGATTGGTCGGAAGCAAAGGTGCTGACCAGCCTACAGGCGTTAGGTTACGTCATGAAATACCTCGCATACATGTGGGGCAAAGGACACAACGTCCTGGGGGTGGACATCGGCGGCAGTATGACAACCGCTGCCTTCGTCGTGAACGATGAATTCAACCTGGTTAACCGGCCTGATTTGGGTGTCAGTCGCAACATCAACCATGTGATCTCAGAGGCAGGTCTCGGCAATATCACCCGTTGGCTTCCCATCGACATGGATGAAGAGACAGCGCTTGATCGGCTTTTGAACAAGGCAGTTAGAGGCAACTCTTTGCCTCAAACCCTGGAAGACCTGTATCTGGAACAGGCGGTTGCTCGTGAGGCTTTGCGCCTGACCCTGGAAGATGGCCGGAAGTGTTGGCGCAAAGCAAATACGTGTGTCACTCTGAGTCGTAGCGAAGAATCTCAGACGCCAACCCCACCGTCCTTCGGCCCTGAGTTCGAGGTCATTGTAGGTAGCGGAGGCGCCCTGGCTCATGTCCCTCAACACGGCCAGGCCGTTCTGATCCTGCTCGACGCAATCCAACCCGGCGGCATAACCACGCTCTGGTTAGATGCCACATCATTAGCTGTCCCTGTGGGAGCTTTGGCAACGCTGCATCCCCTGGCTGCGACTCACGTGATGGAAGGAGATGCTTTTTTGAATCTCGGTACGGCCATCTGTCCGATAGGCGTTGCCAGTCGCGCCGGAGAAGTAGCGATGCGAGTAACGGTCACCTACGGTGACAAACGCACCCTCGATGTCGAGATCGCTTATGGGACTTTGGAGGTGATTCCTCTGCCGCTCGGAGAAGAGGCCAGCCTGGAAGTGCGCCCGCTCAGAGGGTTTGATGTGGGTGCTGGGCCTGGGAAAAAGAGGAGAATCAAGCGGTTCGTAGGAGGGATGATGGGGCTGATCATCGATGCTCGAGGGCGACCTTTGGTGCTACCCACTTCTCCGGAGGAAAGACGCGCAAAACTCCGGCAGTGGTTTTCAGGTATTGGCGCGTAAAGGATTTCATGATGTATTGTCCAACACGAACCACTGTAGCGACATACACCATCATTCGACGGGAGCGGCGTATGCCAGATTGGCCCAATCTCCAAGATTGGACCAATCTAAAGGGCATTGGCGAGCAGGTAGAACCGGCGGATATTGTGGCGCGTGGTGTAAGACCGCAACGATCCAGCGTGATCGATGTCGCCAGAGCGTTGTCAGTGCCAAATCAGCAAGCGGAACAATACATTCAAGTGGAGGTAGGCAGCACAGTCCGCGCTGGAGAGACAATTGCGGCCAAAAAAGGGGCGATAGGCATTTTAAGCAAAACCTGTCGCGCACCGTTCGACGGCCTGGTCGTTGCGGTCATCCAGGGAAAAGTATTGTTGCAGCCCTCCCCCCTCGCAGGGGGGACTGCCGGGGGTACGGAAACGGCGGAACAAATAGAGTTACCGGCGTTGCTCAGAGGAAGGATCCATGGGGTAACCCCGGAACGGGGCGTCGTCATCGAATCGGAAGCAGGTCTGGTGCAGGGGATTTGGGGCTGGGGCGGCCAATCGGCAGGTATTCTGAAAGTTCTGGTCGACTCGCCCGATGAGCCCCTGACCACTGCCTCAATCGACGCGACCAGCCAGGGTCACATTTTGGTTGGAGGGATACTGAGTGATCAGGCGGCCTTGTTGCGTGCAGCCGAGGTAAAGGTGAGTGGCATTGTCGTCGGCAGCATTCGGGCCAGATTGGCCCAATCTAAACCTCCACAGATTCCGGTTGTCATTACGGAGGGGTTTGGGCAGGCCCCTATGTCGGACCTGATATTCGGCCTGCTGAAGAGCTATGAAAGAGAAATAGCTTATATCAGTGGGCCAATTCAAGAGCGACTCTGCCTTGGTAGGGGGGATTCAGGAGGGCCTTGTCCGCCGGAAATTGCAATATTCCCGACCGCGCGTGGTCGGGTGACTCCCATCGAAGAGAGTACTGTGGTCAAGAAAGGCGCAATCGTCCGAATCACACGAGAGCCTTACCTGGGGAAAATTGGAACCGTGAAGACGCTCGGCGAGAAGCGTCAAACGATGGAATCAGGGCTTCTCGCACAGTGCGCAGAAATAGAACTGGGTGAACAGCAACATGCTTGGGTTCCACTTGCTAATCTGGAAAGAATTCAGTAGGCTTTAAGATGTATGAAATATATGTATCATAAGACCGACACCTAAATTTTGCACAGAAAGGGGACCAAAATGAACGAAGGCTTATCTTTTGAACCTGTCCCAGAACCACCAGAACAGAATCGATTGTTTATCATCATTGCCATCGGACTGGTAGGGATGCTGGTATTGGGATTGTTGGGAATTGGCGGGTACGTCGTCTTTAGTCGAAGCAAACGCCCCGGCCCCTCGTCAGTGGCTCAGGCAACGGCATTGGTTTCAATGGCTACTGAGACGGCAACGGTCATGGCAACCAACACGATTTTGCCCACAAAGACCGTCACACCGCTGGTGACCAATACGCCTGTGATCTTGCTTTCAGAGTCCACACCGGTTGCCATCATTGCAATGCAGGCTACGACTACGCCTGCCTCTGGCTTTTTCCAATTGGAGACGGTAACGCCAAGCGCAGGGGCAATCGGAGCCGGAACCGGGCCACAATTATCTCCGGGAACAGGCCAGGTGGAGACACAGATCGTAGTGATCCCGAACCCTACTGCGACGCCAATTTTCACGCCGTTGCCCCAGTCTACCAGCACACCTAATACCGGCTTTGGCCTGGGCGCAATTGGTTTAGGCGCAGGTCTGGCGGTCATCGTATTCGCCGCTCGACGTTTGCGACTGGGCTAAAATAGCGACTTGCCACTCTGGGCGCGAATCTGAACTTTAGGCATTACAGGTCTCAGAGACCTGTAATGCTTGGACGGTCATACGCGCCTTAAGCTGTTGTGTCATCTTTTGACCGTTTGTGGAATGTCATTCTGAGCCGTAGCGAAGAATCTCAAAGCCAGGGTTATGGTGTCTATAACCCTGGTATAATTATTTGACTCTGAGGGGACTCCAAGATGGAATCCAGTCTTGCCGAAATGGATGACATCATCCACCGCCTTGATATCAAATACGTGTTTGATTGTGTTGTCGCTGCCAGGTGCTGTGCCATTGTGGGCCTGAGCAACGTCGGGAAGTCTTATCTTCTCAGAACTCTATCTTCTCCGCCAGTTTACAGACACTTCCTCGCTGAAACAGCGGAGAGGTTCTTGTTCGTCTACATCGACTTCAACTTAATGTTGAATCTTTCGGATCAAGGTTTCTACGAGTTGATCCTGCGAAGTATTCTCACAAAACTAGAGACCCTACCACTTTCAAATGACCTGGTAGCGCAAGTTCACCAGTCTTACCAGGGTATCGTCAAGCCGCTCAATCTGTTCAATGCGTCTTTAAGCTTCGTCGAGGGGATTACTGCCATCTGCGATCATCTGGGTCGTTATCTGGTACTGCTATGTGACGAGTTCGACGAACCTTTCTACGATTTGGATGATCGGGTCTTCCTTAATCTGAGAGCACTGAAAGATCGATACCCCCAAAATATCTCTTACGTCACTGCGACCGGTCAAAGGTTGCGCGATATGCGCAAAGAACATGGCGCTGCCGAATTCTCCGAGCTCTTTGCCCACGATGTACATTTTCTACGGCCTCTTGAGCGCGCGGATGCCACGACCTTCGTCGAGAAGATAATCGCCCGAAGCGATACTCAACTGACTTCAGAACAAAAAGAGTTTCTCTGGGAACAAACGGGGGGACACCTTGGCCTGCTGGAATCATCGAGTCAGGCGCTGCTTGCAGCGCAGCGGGATGAGTTGGAAGGCGAGCCCATTCGACAACTCACCAGACGAATGCAGCAGATTCTGGACGACAATCTGAATGTAAGAACAGAATGTGCGAAGTTGTGGAATAGCCTGTCTGGTATGGAGCAGCAGGTTCTCATGCAGTTTCTGGCTGGTGAGTTCGCCGAGACACATGATACGACTTGGAGGTCTTTGTGTGAAAAGGGCATCCTGGTCAGGCAAAACGACACACACTGGCACGTTTTTGGAGTACTTTTTAGAGATTTTGCCCATCGCCAGGCCCTCGTCAAGCTCAAAAGTGCTCGAGGAATACGGATGGACGTTGACGCTGGAACCGTGTGGGTTGATGGCAATTCGATTCCCGAATTGACGAGCCTTGAATACCGGCTGTTGCTTCTGCTTTATGGCAACCTCAACAAGATATGTGACAAATATAGGATTGTCGAAGCGGTATGGTCCGAAGAATTTCTGGACGAAGTGGATGACGCGCGGGTGGAAAAACTCATGAGCAGACTTCGACAAAAAATCGAACCCGACCCCACCCAACCACACTATTTGCTCACGGTCCGCGGGCGAGGCTATAAACTCATCGGGCCGCCGAGTTAGGAATACCCTGCGGCGCATTGGACCGGAAATTCACATTCACCCAATCCGGGCTATTGGTCAGCTTCCTGTCAGCTTGATGTCATGAAGAACTTGAGGATTCATGATATGATTGTATCTGACAGATTTGAGCGGGTGTAACGGATTTTCAAAATATAACAAGGTTAAGGAGATAGAATCATGGCAAGTCTATTGGACAGAGTCGGTACGTTGGTCTCAGCGAACATCAATTGGTTGGTCAGTTCGGCGTTCAAAGCAAACAGCATGGCAATCGTTGATGAGTACATTCGCAAGGTAGAAGACAATCTGGAAGCCCTCGAGGACGCCGCCGCAACGGTTGGCGGCGAAGCCAAAACTCTGAGGCGAAAGTATGAAGATTTACAATCTCAAACCGATGCGGTCAACAAAAACATCGACCTGCTGCTGAGGGAAAATAGAGAGACCCTGGCAGTCGCAGCTCAGAGCCGTTACAATACGCTTGAACGACTGACCGAGACGTACAAAGATCAGTCGCAGCACCAAGAATTAGAATTTCAGAAGCTGCTGGATGCCAAACTGAAATTGGAAGCCAAGCTGACCGAAGCGAAACAAGAACGTGTCGAACTTCAGGCCATGCTAGACCTTTCCAAGTCCAAAGAGTTGACGCATAAAGTGGTCGAAGGTGTAGGGGGCATTACCACTTCCGAAGCAGGTATCGACGACATTCGAGAGCAAATTCAGCGCCGTCTGGATAAAGCAACAGCTCAAGGCGAGATTGATGCTTCCAGACTGGACAATCAAATGGCCGAGGTTATGGAAGAACGAACCATCAAAATCCAGCTGGAAGAACGTAAAGCCAAGCTTGGACTCGGAAACCCATAAGCCTCAGCATCGCAACCAGTATGTCAAGCGAGGAAGCGTGAGAAATAGAGACGCCCTGCGGGGCGTCTCTATGTGCAAAACGGGCTCCATCTTCAACCAATTTTCTGGGCAATTTAGCATTGACGTTGTACATGGAGTATGTTATACTCAGCGGTACGATTGCTCAAATGATTGACATTCTGTGCGATAGATTACGAAAGGGAATGTCGATGAACCGAACTCGAATCATATTCTTCATCGTTTTGTTTATCGCTATAACTATCATAGCAGCTTCTCTCTTGCTCTCAAGATTGGGGACATCCGAACCCGTCATTCTGTCAAGCCCTAAAGAGGTCGAGGTGTGGGTGGTCACCGCTTTGCCCGTTGAGCCCTGGGTGCAGGAAGCAGCCAAGAACTTCAACGACAAAGGGCATGAGATAGAAGGTAGCCGAATAAAAGTCACCGTCATTCCAATGGATGGCCTGGCGGCGATGGGGCGATGGGACCGCGCAGAGATGGACCCTATCCCCACAGCCTGGATACCTGACAGCCGTTATCTGGTAGAGTTGGTCAATGCCGCATACAAAGAACGGCTCGGACGGGATGTCTTTCTGACCGATGGTGAGTACCGTGCTCGTCCGGTCGCCGTATCCCTGTTCGCCTGGGGTATCTACGACAGCCGGGCCAAAGTCCTTCAGGAGAAATATGGGACGATAGGCTGGCAGGCCATTCACGACGCAGCGACTGTCAAAGGAGGCTGGCGGGAACTGGGAGGGCAGCCGGATTGGGGCTATTTCAAATTGGTGGTTCCCAACCCGCGCAAAAATGCCGGAGGCCTGGCTGCCATGATCGCCGCCGCCGGTGGATACTTCGATAAGACGAGTATTGCGACCAGCGATGTCAACGACCCGGAGTTTCAACAGTGGCTCAAGGAGCTCATGGGCGCTGTAACAGATTTTTCCAGTCTGGGAGCTTACTCTGTCGAGAACCTGGCGCTTTTTGGATACTCTATGGGAGATGGCGGACAATTGTTGGAAAGCGACCTGCTTACCAACATGGCTGGCATCTTGACCCGTTGGGAAGATCCACTGGTCATCGTATATCCTGAGTATCTCACATGGTTTGACTTCCCGTTTACGATCTGGATGGGACCGGAAACCAGTGCGTTGGAGAAAAACGCAGCGCTGGAGTTCGAGCGTTATCTCCTTTCCCCTGAAATCCAGCAGAAAGCTGTGGGAAAAGGATTGCGCCCGGCTAATACAGAAGTCGCCATCACCAACACTGACAGCCCATTTGTGCAATGGAAAGACCAGGGCGCTATGATCGTAGTACCCCGTAGCTCGGCCATGCGTTCGCCAGACCGGGAGGTGCTCCTCTCATTGCTGCGCTGGTTCGACTTGAATGTCACTCAAAGGTAGTTGAGGGGAATGCGATGCGGTACACCCAAAAGAGTAAGAAGTCAAGTAACTTTTTCTGTCTGGCTCTGGCTCTGATCGGGGCGATCTTCGTGGTGGCCCTTGTTTGTGGGTTGGCATACTATTTTTCCGTCGATTTCAACTCCAACGTCAAAGGGCCAGATGAGCCTGTACTCAAGCTCGGCGCATTGCGAGTCGCCTACTCTCCTGAAAAAGGAGAACTGTTCAATGCTCTGGTGAGTGAATTCAACACCCAGGGTCGACGTACCACCGGCGGCGATGTCATGCAGGTCGAAGCGGTCGAAATGGAACCTGAACAGATGATCCAGGCCGCTCTGGATGGCAGGGTAGACGTTGTCAATCCCGATTCTTCCATTTGGTTGGATCAAATCGACCGGGCCTGGATGGCGCAGAAACAGATAGATACCGGTCTGATCGGAGAAACAGCACGTTACGCAATTTCTCCCGTTGTCATCGCCGTATGGGAAGACGTGGCCCGCTCTATGGGCTATCCACAAAAGCGGTTGGGCTGGGGAGACATTATGACCAAGGCTGCCGCTGACCCCAGCTTCAAATGGAGCCACCCTTCCACCAGTTCCGCCAGTGGGCTGCTGGCTACATTGGCTATGTTTTATGCTGGCGCCGGCAAGACTCGTGGCCTGACCATCGAAGATGCCACTGCTGAGTCCACTTTAGAGTATGTCTCTGCCGTCCAGAAGACGGTCCGCCAATACGGTGAAGGCGAGTGGGCCGTAGTGCAGCAGGTTATCCAGCAAGGCCCTGGCTATTTGGATGCTTTCGTAATCGCCGAGCAATTGGTCATTTATTACAATACGGCAGGTCAAAAGGGCAAGTTGGTAGCCATTTATCCGCGCGAGGGGACGCTCTGGGAAGACCACCCTCTGGCTCTCTTGGAGAAGGCAGACTTACGCCCCGACCAAAGGATAGTTTTTCAGCAATTCCGAGAGTTTCTGTCCGGCAAAGAATCTCAACAAAAAGTGCTGGAAAAGGGATTCCGGCCCACAGATCTGAGCATCCCTCTGTCCGGGCCATCCTCACCGGTGGCCCAGCTCAATGGCGTCGATCCCATCGAACCACAAACGACTTTGCAGATACCCGGTTCATCGGTAGTAGAGGTAGTCCGAGATGTATGGTGGTATACCAAACGAAGAACCAATGTATTCTTGGTGGCGGATACTTCAGGCAGTATGAGTGGCGATAAAATCAGCGGCTCCCGCGAGGCGATGAGCGTTTTCCTCGACCAGATCAAAGGGGACCAGGAACGTGTGGGGCTGGTCACTTTCTCCAGTCAGGTTAATAACATTATTCCCCTGGCGCCGTTGACGACGAACCGAGCCCATCTTGTGAACGAGATTCAGCACATGAGCGCAGGCGGTGATACGGCTCTGTTGGATGCAGTTTGGGCAGCTTATACTCGCTTGCAACAGCTTAACGACCGGGAAAGAATCAATGCCATCGTGGCTATGACCGATGGGCAGGAAAACAATTCCCGTATATGGCTGAACGATTTGGTTGCTGACATCAAAAACACCAACAAGAATAAGGTGCCGGTAGTCATTTTCTGCGTCGCTTATGGTGAAGATGCCGATTATGACGTTTTAGAAGCCCTTGCCGAAGCGAGCGGCGGTCAGGTCCGGCAGGGTGATTTGACTACTATCCAAGACCTTTATAAGACCCTGTCAACTTATTTCTAGTCAATTCATTGACCCTTGCGAAGGTTCCGAACCTTCGCAAGGGTCAAGCAGGAAAAACAACAATGCCCGGCCAATCAGACGTGAAAGATGAACTTGTAGCGCGTACATGGGGAACCATGTTATCATACGCTTTCTTCAGGATTGAGAGTGCGTTGACCATAGCTCTAATCTTGATACTGATCTTCCTGTTGCCCAGCCCTTTTATTGGGTGGAAATGGTGGTACTGGCTCATATTGGGGCTGGTGGCCGAAATATTGATTGTTTATACCAGCCTCACTGACCCGGAGACGGGGCAGCGGCTGGTCATCGATATGCTGAAGGAAAAGTACGATCCCGGCCGGCTCCGTAACCTTAAATACCGCAAACGGTTGGAAAAGGCGATTGACTACCATGAACGCATGGGCGATCTGATCCGCTCGACGACTGAAGGTGTTTTGAAGGATCGCCTCCAGGGCATGATAAATGGCATGGACGCCTGGATTGCCAACATGTATCGCTTGTCGGAGCGTCTGGATATTTATGAATCAGATAGGGTGCTGGCCCGGGACATGGAGACAGTGCCGGAGGCCATACAGCTACTGGAGAAACGACTGAGTGTGGAAAGCAATCCCATCATTCGCGCTCAAGTCGAAGAGACCTTGGCCAGCAAGCACGCCCAATGGGAGAGTCTGCAAAAGCTCAAAGCCATGATGGAAAAAGCGGACCTCCAATCGGAGGAGACGCTTTCCGATTTGGGAAATGTATATTCTCAACTGCGACAGATCGAAGCCCGTGATATGGACAGTGGCCGGGCTCAGCGCATCGCTGATGATATCAACGATCAAGTTGCCATGTTGCAAGACATTGTCAATTCTATGGACGAAGTATATTCTGCCAAATAAATCGAGCCCAAGAACCTGGTCACAGGGGTATGGCTTGAACACCACTGCTACGAGGTCGATTGCCCGTCAAAAGGGAGGTTTACATGTCAAAAGCTTGGGGAATTCTCCTGCCTTTATTGCTCATTTTTTTGGTCGCCTGTGGTACCCCTCAGCCCAAAGGTGAAATCTATGTCTACGTGGCCGTGCCGCTGTCGGGATTTCAGGCCAATGGTGGGCAGACTGTATTGGGTGGGGCTAACCTGCGAGCTCAACAAGCGAATAGAACCGGGGAAGCAGCCGGCTATAAGATCAATACCATCGGTATCGATGACGAGTCGGACTCGGATGTCGCCCTGGAGGTAGCAAACCGGATCGAAACAGATTTAGCCGCCGGAAAGAAGATCGTTGCAGTGATAGGCCATTACAACAGTGGACAAACTTTGGCGGCGATGGAGGTCTACAAAGATTTGTCTGTTCTGGTTATTACACCAACCGCATCAGAGGTTTCAATCTCCCAGAAAGGTTATCCCAATTTCTTT
>Ga0351833_1113_pt1 | contig 14855 bp, 7 predicted proteins | sample BONcelHFGM3001C5_FD_206751 | JGI IMG/M metagenome (GOLD analysis project Ga0351833, IMG submission 206751) | Enriched cells from coal bed in the Powder River Basin, Montana, United States - BONCAT cells FGM rep1 HSBNCT.FGM.300.1.C5 ...
CTGGAGGTTGTTGCCGGCCATCCCGGTGATCAGGCTGGGTTTACCCTTGTAGGTAATGATTCCATGCGTGAACCGTTTTACCCGCAGCACGTTTTTCATGAATTCAAGCACCCCACGGGACAACGGCTTTTTGGGAAAATGCTGATAGAGCTTTCTTGAAACAAGTTTCCGGCGGTCAGGAGATCGGGTTCCGCCCTGAGGAACGAAAACCGGGGTGGTGTCGAAAGCGATGATTTCAGTGCCGTCGGTCATCGGTTTGAAGGGGATGAAGTGCCGGATGTAGAACCGGGAAAGGCCTTTTCCTTCCCAGCCGGCCAGGACGGCATATCGAGGAACTCCCTCCGGGGTCCGGACGACATCCCAGTAGGTGTAACCGGCCATGGGCCCGATGAACATGGGGATCAGGGAACCCAGATTTCCGTTCACAATATCGGTGATTTCATCAGGGCTTCCTCCACCCAGCGTGAGAGCCATCTCCAATTGCATCAAGGCTCGGGAAGTGTCGGTTCGGTCTACTCCTCTGGCATCATTCAGGATGGCCACCATGAGAGGAATGACAATCTTGAGAGCGTTGTTGGACTGGGCGCCGGTTGGGTAGAGGGGAATAATCTGGGATTTCTCATCGACCAGGTTCACGGACTTGCAGTCAAATCTGGTTTTCAGGAAATCCACCTGGCGGCGGAATTTGGCCAATCCTCCGGGAGCGGCTGGGTTGGAGTGGGTCAGAGCGTTTTTCAGTGCTGCCTCGCAGATGCGTTTGGCGATGGGGAGTTTGTCGTCGAATTCAATCAGAAGGCGTCGGGAAGTATCGATTTTCCGTTGGATGAGGCTTTTTTCCCGCTCGGACAGATAGATTTGCGCGGTTACGGCGAGGATGGTCAATGGTAATCCGGTTGACAGCAGGAAGAGGGCGAGGAGTTTCCAGCGGATGGAAATGAAGAAGGAGAGGGCTTTTTGATTGAGGATGAAACAGAGGAGCATTCCGCCGATGAACAGGAGCAGCATCAGCAGGCGTCCCGAACGGAGTCTGGCGGAAAGTTGAGGGGATATGGGATCCTTCACCGATGCGAGCAGGGAAAACCGTGAATCGAGAGCCATAACTGCGCACAGTCTTCCCTGTTGGAGAAAATGGGAATCGGGTTCCCGTTCGATCCGGAGAACGGATTGAATGCAGGCGGTTTTCCATGGCTGAGAGCCTGATCCGAAGGTGGTCACTTCTCCGACATCGATGAGATTCAGCCGGAGTGTGCCCTGAGGTGTTTTCCCGACGATCCGTTTAAGGGCCATCATGGGGGAATACCCTTTCCGGTGGATATTGGCGAAGAAGGAGAAATCCTGGCTGAGATGGTAGAAAAACCAGGTTTTCTCCGGTTTGTTAGAAATGGTTGCCCAATTGGAAAGGAGATCCATTGTGGGTTTCCTGGCAATAATGCCGAAAAATGCCCGGACGAATGGATCGTTTTCCAGATGAGGGGTCAGAGACCAGCGGTGTTCGAAGAGGTGGCGAAAGAGGGTGAGAACGAGTTCTGGGAGTTTTCTCCCGGAGTTCAGCCCGGGTTTCAGAACGACTTTGTCGTTCCGGTCGAAGAGGGTGAACGTGAACAGATTCGGATACGCTTTATGCAGCCGAAGAAGGAGTTTTTCCATGGCGTCCAGGGGGTGTTTGGCTTTCTCGGCTTTGGCGGCGGCTTGAAACAGCAGGCGCCGGAACAGTCCTTCGGGCGTGGCGAGCGGCTGATATTTCCACAGAGCATTGTCCAGGCGCCTGAAGAGTTGTTGTTCGAGGTTTTGCCGTTGGACGGCAAGAACATACTGATAGGCGAAATCAATCAGGAGAAAGGGGAAGCCAAGAAAGAACACCAGGATGAGGAATTCGCGAAGCGGTGTAGTCCGGCTTGACGGCTTCATGACAATTGTCCTGGAATTGGCAGGGAGGACCTCCTACGGGGAAAATTCGGGTTTGGGGCTACCGCAATTCAGGCATTTCTCACGATGCATACAAAGAGTCTTGCCGCAGGCCGGGCATTGCCACTTTCCCTTTTCTCTCTTGATGAACTCTCTGATCCCATGTTCTTTAATTGTCTTGAAGTTCTCGAAGAGGTGGACCTGGTATCGACCCGAATACCGTTTGTCCAGGTCTTTCAGTCTTCGGCAGGGAAATTTTTCGCACTCCATGCACAATTGCTTGGTATTTCCGGCTTTTTCTTCACAATTCCGGATTTTGCACGTCAAACAATGCTTGGGTATCCTTTCCGTTGGGCCGTTGCAGCCGTGACAGTTGTTGGTTGTCCTTTGAAAGGCCAGGCAAAGATGGCAATTGAGTCCGCAGGGGGCGATATCTTGGATTTTCATGGGGCCGGCTCCTGAGAATCAGTCACGGAGCTCATTTGCTTACCGCTTTGATCGGTTACGCCCGGGTGAAAATCGGGAACTTGAAGAGGGGAAAGTGGAATGGCGTGGGTTTCGGTGACTCCGGGGGAGGAAAAAAGGGCATTTCCGCTCTGAGGGCCATCGGGAGGACGTTCATTTCTTCTTCTCATCGCTGCATGGTAGATAATAACCCCGGGATTGTCAAACCTTCATTGTTTCGTGGTTCGGCCCATGCGGGTTCGGTTAAGGACGAAGAAACTGATACGGAGCCATTCTTCTTATTCCCCATTCATGGTTCGGTCGTTCGACATGCTCACGACTCACCACGAACGGCAGGAAGAGGTTCTTAGAGGAATCAGCCGTTCGCCCTGAGTCGTGTGCCAGTCGTATGATTGAAGCCTGCCCTGAGCAGGTCGAAGGAGGTGAACGCGTGATCAAACCAACGAATCATCATGCATAAATCGCTGAACCGAATTCGTATGCCCATGACCCAATCAACTTCTTGCCGCTTGGTTTCAATAATTTGTGAGTGGCTTCACGATGATGTATAATCAAATGTGCTCAAGCAAAGCTATTCATTCTTCTTTCTTTATTAAAATACGAAACCGAGAAAAATGGAGGAAAAAAATGCTTCTTCCCCTAATTTATCTTTTCCTTTTTGGTGCAAGTTCCGCATCTCTTTTTTTTTCAACCAGATTTTTTAAAGGGGAGAATGTTCAGAAAGTTGAAATTAAGGAAGCTGTTTTGTCAAATGCATTGATTGTTACATTGTCATGGGTCTTTTCTTTTATTCCCTATCTCGGCTTTCCCCTTGCCATAGCTTCAATAATTTACTTTTTAATGAATTATTTTGAGCTCCGAATTCATTATGCAATTTCGATTTTTTTACTACAGTTGTTTGTGGTCGGTGGATTAAGAGCTCTTCTTGGATTTTTCCTTGTTGGGTATGTGGGTTTAATCTAAAAATTTGGAACGAGTGCGCCAACAGGTTAACCAGATGGCACTTCTTCTTTCTTTTGGCTTCTCATTACCCAACTGAAGGGGCTGGACGAGCGGGCGGGCAATCAACGGTTCTATCTCGACGGCTTTTTTTTAATGGTATGAATTCAATTCTGGAGGACTGAGGACTCTATGGTTTGCAACAACATCTTCCGGTGTTTTTTCCTGTTTTTTGTCTGCTTTCATTTTTCAATTGCGCCAAGTATTGGGCAGGAAAATCAAAAAGCCCAACTCGGAGGTCAATTGTTTAAGTCATTTCTTCTTGATCAGTTCGTTGAAGAGCAACTTTCCGTTCTTTCCCCCAAGCTTTCAAGTGGCCTCCATGAGCATTTCATTCAGCCAATTAAAAAATTAAAATCCAAGGCCTTCAAAGAAGTTTTTATAGGCTATGTCTTCGATAAATTCTCTTTTGATGAGATTCAAACGTTAAATCTATTCTACCTGGAAAGAAGAGAGTCTTATCAAAAGCGGCTTTCCCCTGAAATGCAAAAGAAGTTTTCCGAGCTCATAACCGATGTGCCATTTCTCTTAGCGAATACACCCAACCATGAAAAGACGGGGTTGAATGACCTCTCCTTAAAAAACGAGAATCCAGAAATGAGTGTTCCACATGAGACCCCGCCAAAAGGTTTTCATTTAGGGGAGTTTGTCGCTACATCCCTGGCGGAAGAATTGCATTACATCAAAATGGAGGTCGAATTAAAATATGAAGGGCAAGGCGGGAAGATCTTTGAAGAAAACAAGCCTAAATTAAGGGATATCATAACCACTCTATTAATGCGGTTGCCACTTCAAAAAGCAAAAGAGGATTATATGGACCATTTCCTGCACAAAGATTTTGAACGGGCTGTTCAGGAATTCTTAGAGAAGCTGGCCCCTGGCCAAATCAAGATTAAACAGGTACATATTCCAACGTTTATCGTAAACTGGTAAAATTTTGGTGGTTGGCGTTTCCTGCGGCCACTCTTCGCTATGCATCAAGATGCCCTTTTTCACCACATCGCCGGTGGCCCTGATGACGGGTTGACGGTCGCTGGTATGGCTTTTTTTGACGGGCTCTTCAGGCGATTGGCCAGGTCAGGGGGTGTTACTCAATAAGATGGTACCGAAAAGATCTCGGTGACTTCCGATTTTCCCTTTACGGAAATCCGGGAATGGAATTTCAGCTTCTCCCGCATTCCCGGATCCGCGTGACTGACCAGATCGGCTACGGGCCCTGATATGGCGATTCCACCCCGGAGCGTGCTCAACGCGAAATCACACAGGCGGGAAGAAAGGTTGACGGGATCCCCGATGACCGTCATCTCCAGGCGATGTTCGGGTGAGCCCATGATCCCGACAAGAACAGAGCCACTGTTTATCCCGATTCCCTGCGGTAAACCGTTCAGGTCAGGGATTCGGGACAACGCGGCCGCCATCTCGCGAGCGGCATTCACGGCTGCCAGGGCGGCGTTTTCGGATCCCCCGAAACGGTGGGGATGAAAAACCGCTAAAACCTTTTCCCCTATGAATTTGTCAATTTCGCCGTTCTGGCGGCGAATGATTCCGGACATGGTCTCAAGATACGCATTCAACGAAGAGAACAAGCGCTCGGGAGTGTGGCGTTTCTGTTCGATCTCGAAGTTCCCAAGCCCGGAAAACAGGATGACGGCGGGCATCAGTTTTCCCTGCTTCACCTCTTCACCCAGAGCCTCATCCTGGGATGCCGAAATGATGGAATCGGAAACGAAGGACTTCAACAGACTTCCCTGATGGAGTTCCTGAGCCATTTGATTGAAGGATTGAGCCAGGGTGCCGAATTCATCGCGACGATCGACCGGGAGGCGAACGTGGAAATCTCCGGCAATAATGCGACGAGTGCCGTTTAAGAGGTTTTCCACGGGTTGCTGAATATGGCCAGAGACCACATGCGCCAAAGCGAGGGAAACAAGAAGGAACGCCAGAAGAAAGAGGACGAGCCTTCGAATGTCCCCGGACAATCTTTTCTGGAGAGAGCCGATGGGGGCGGAAGACAGGAATGTCAATTTCGGAGCATGCTTGCCGGGGATCGCCTGGAGGAGTTTTCCTGTCTCGCCCGGAGTGATGATCTGAGAAGCGGCACCGCCGGTAGCCCGGGCCAGGATAGCGGGTTCCCAAAGGGGTGGGGGAAGAAACTGATTTCTTTGAGCCAGTCCAAATGAGAAGCTGTCGAAGTGCTCAAAACCGTGAAAATAGGGCGCGGTGATTTCCAACGCGGGACTCAGATCGGAAATCAGCCGGAGAGAGGACGAATGGCCGGACAAGCGAGGCCAGGCATCGCCAATCATGGCCAATTGAGGAAGAAGAAAGGAGCGGTCCTCCCAGAAAATCTGGAGAATCATGGCCCAGCGGCTGTCCTTCTGGAGAAACCGGCGATAGCCGTAATGGCCGATATCTCCCCAGAACATCTGCATAAACGACTCCGGAGCGGCCATCAGGGTGGAAAATGCGTCCCCGGGAAAGTGGCTCAAAATCAGATCTCGTAATTCTTCCAAAATCAGTTCGTCCTTGATGTCCTGCTTGACAACCTCGTTCAATACCGGGTTCAGTCGGCGAAGCGAGGACAGTTGGAGGGTTTCCATGAACCGCTGGCTGGGAGCCCCTTCCTTGTCGCCCCTGGGGAATTGCAGAGACGAGCCTCCGGGGATGGTCAAAAAGATCGTTTCCAAAGGGAACCCCTCTCGCATGAATTGCCAGAAAACGTTGTTGAGGGCGGCAATGTTGAAGGGAAGCCCGCTGACGGGATCCATGGCGTCCTTTTCATCCGATTGGGTGAAGATCGTTTCGTCCTCGGCCACTGAACCCGCAAGGCGGCAAAGGATGGAGTTGCCAATCAACAACCCTTCATCCAGAATCCTGGCCGTGCGCTGGTCATTCTCCGCGGTGGTGAAGGTCAATTTGGTGCTCTGCTCAAATCCCATCTGCCGGATGGCCAGATAGGTCATCCCGATGGCCGGGAAAACCACGGCGAGAAAAACCAGGAACACTTTTCCTTGCAGAGAAAAGATGGGCGGGCGTTTGGTTCGAAGCAGAAATACCCCCCAGGCGGCCCCGAGAATTGCCCAGAGGGGAGCGACGGCACGCATCAGGATTTTCCCCCAACCCATGCCCTCTGCCGAAGGGCGTCGGCGGGAAATGGTATATGGCAGGGAATGCGGGGCGCTGAGTGAATCCGACCAACTCCAAACCTCGTGGTTCACATTCGGTTCCGGCATCTTTGGACGGTGAAAAGAGCCGGAAGCGGTCGCTTCGCCAAAGGAAATCTCGGTTTGTGTCGTCTGGAACTGATCTGAAACGAGTTGTCGGCACACTTCAGCGGTACTGTCCTGCGGGTCGAGGAGAAAAATCAAGGCTCCCAAAAAGAAGCGTTTATGAAGCCGGGTAGGATCGTTTGCGGTATCCTCCGGTGTGGAGACAATTCCGGGTTCTCCTCCGGAATACCCCCGCCCCAAAACCGGAAGCCAAAGCATTTGTCGTGCGTTCTCGCCGGTGGATAGCGGGAAAAACGCTCCCAGGCTTTCCGACAAGATGACACGGATCTGCATGCCGCGAATTCCAAACGAAGCGGATGCCCAATCCTTCATGACGTCTTCCCAGGCATCTTGGAGGACTTCCCCGCAATAGCGAAGCCTGGCATACTCGAAAAAATTGCCGATCTCGTTCAGATTTCCAGGAAAGACCGCTCCCCCGGAAGCGACAAGCTGGGGAATCACCCCGTCAAAACGTGGGACATTGGCGGCGGTGTGTGGATTTGCCTGGAAGAGAAACCATGAGCTGTGGGGCATACGGGAAAAGCGTTTTGTCAGAATTTCCACCTGTTTTCGGGTTGGGAACGCCGTGGCGGGGGAAGAAGCATCCGGCAGATGATCGATCACCTCATTCACCGCCCGCCCAGCCTGCAAAGCCGCCTGAACTTTTGGACTGAACGTGGTTTTCACCACATTCAGGTCGTTCAGAAGGTTCACCTTTTCGCGGCGGAATTCGGCTTCCCGCAGCTGCCGTTGGAATTCCCCGGGAACCACCAGAAAAAACAGGAGGGGCAGCAGCCAGAGGGTCCAGAACAGCACGGTTTCCGGGGAAAGGGAGAAAAATCTCCGCCAGCGACCAAAACCGGTGGCAAAACTGCCGGGTGGTATTTTTGTCGATGCACCCCGGGCTTCGAATGACTGGGCACAACTCCTGTCCGGCGGCCCGGAAGAAGGAGGGGCGATCACATTGGCAATGAGCCCGGAGGGCGTCGGGGAGGAGGGGCGGGCGGTCGATCCCCAGATACGGGCGGATTTTTCCGCGCCCTTGGAGGCATGAGAGCAAGGCTCGGCAGGGTTTTCCCCACTTCCCGCCACCGGGAAGTACGATGCCGGGGATGGCCCGGAAACCGTGGGGGTGGGAAGGCCCATCGCCGGATTCCGGGGAGAGAGGGAATTGGGCGAAGCAAGGTCTGAGGATGAAGCGGGTGGCGGAGTTACGGAAGAAGTCTCAGGGGTGGCGATCAATTCGGCCAGTTCAAACGCCTCCGGGTTGCCGGGAATTGGTTCCCAGGCGTGTGTTTCGGGTAAAAGGGCTTTGACGGCGGGAGCAACAACAATGCGTGAGAAACGGCCCAGCTTGGAAAGCGCCTCCAGATGAGCGGCGTTTTTCACCGGTTCGCCGATGGCGGAGAAGTCCAGTCGGGTTTGGGGATCCCCTAAAACTCCGACCATCATTCCCCCTGATGCCAAGCCGATGCCAATGGCATATTCAAATTGCCCGGCTTTTGCTCTGACCTGATTGAGACGGCGATGGGCGGCCATGATGTCGCGGGCGGCGGCCAAAGCCGCTGAAGCAGCGCTCGCCGGAGCATCGGCAAAAAAGAGGGCTTGAATGGCATCGCCGATGAAACGGTCAACGACCCCACCGTGAGCATGAATGATCGGAGTCATGGCGCGAAGATGCGTGTTGAGGGCGGAGAAAACGTCCGCCGGGGGATGGGTTTCGGAAATTCCGGTGAAGTTCCGGATATCCGAGGAGAGAAAAACCACTTCCCGTCGGGAGCCCTGGGAGACCACGTCAAGGTTGCCCTGGGCCACAACGGCCAGAACGTGCGGGGAAACGAAACGGCTGATGGTCCTCTTCTCGCGCAAACGGACAATCATCCGATCGAGTTCCTGTCCGGCCTGGCCCAGTTCGTCGTGGCGGAGCAGGCCCAGATTGGGTTCGAGATTCCCCGCGGTGATTTCCTGCAAAACCCGGGTCATTCGAACGACCGGGCCGCCGATCCAGTGGGCGACGCCATACGCACAAAGAACCCCCAGGGCGGATAAAAGAATGGAGACGAGGAGCTGAAATTGCCTCAATTCCTGCGCCTTCTTGCGCACGGGGGCGAGCGACTTCTTCAGAATGAACCGGTATTCAGGAAAACGGCGACTTGGGGAGATCAGCCAAAGATCATCGTCACGGTGGATGATGCGGTCGCTGGTGTCGTTCAGGATCCCTCGACCAATCTGGAGCCTGGAAAAACCGGCCTTGGCCATCGGTTCCTGAGGCGAGTCGGTTCGCATGAGAGCCAAGCCCAGCTGATCCCGCTGGTGGATTTCATTGAGGAGCTTCTGAATGCGAATGCGAAACGTTTCGGTCGTGTCCCAGGCCCATAAAAACAGGTGCTTTCGGGAAGATTGGCCTTCACACACCATTCCCAGATAGGAAAAGCGGGTCTTCCCCATGTGAACTTGTTTGGGGTAATTCAGGGTGGTATGGAATTCCCGGGTTTCGTTTGGAGATGCCCGGGAGACCAACGAGGAAATGCCGGAGGTGTTGGTGGTTTGAGGGGTTTGGCCCGGAGGGAGAAATCCGGGAACTCTTTCGGCAAAGGAGCGGAAGAATTCCCCCCAGAACTTTTTGAAGGACTCCGAAAGTTCCGGGGCGGAACGGGAGCGGGGCGGTTGCTCGGGTTGTAAGAAAAGCAGGAAGCTTGGTTTCACCCGGTTCTTTTCAGCTGCCCCCCAAAGCCCCTCCAGGAGGTTTTCCCAGGATATCTCGTGGCGGAAGAAGGATTCAAGGATTCTTCTGCTCTCCGTTGCAGTGGGGACGGACTTGACGAACTCCGTGATTTCCAGGTTCATGTGCTCGGGAAAATCTTCAATACGGCGGGCAATGCGATGGAGACTGATTTTTTCTTCTTCAAGAAGGTTGTCCTGAAGATCGATGGCGGTTTGATGACCCGCCAGGAGAGCGAGGGTGATCGGAGTGCAGATGATGCCGAGCATCCAGAGAATGAGGAAATGGTGAAATCGCCGTGGGGCCAGAGACCAACCGGAGAAGGAGGCAATGAACACGAGCGTCAGGCCGATCAGAGTGAGGAATGCCGCCCCGAGTCGGCCGGCCCAGGTAATGAAGGGAAGGGGGAAAACGGGTGGCCGGGAAACGATTAAAGCCAGATAGCCGGTGGTCGGGTGAAGGGTCGAGAGGGTATACCACCATCCCGCCGACTCGCTTTGCGTGCCGAAGCGATACAGAGGATATTCGTTACGACCACAGAATTGATCGGCTAGTTCGAAGGGTGTGAAGTGGGTTTTCAGGGAAAAATCTTCACGCGATTTTGGCGGAGGAAAGGAGCGAAACTCGCGTTGAAGCATCCGGATCGTTTTTCGAAGTGATGCCTCCCGGGCCAGGGACCCAGGAAGGAGAATCGGGGCTGAGGCGGCATGGGAACCGAAGGGAATCGGCAAAAACACGGTCTGGAAGTCTTTCCGGGCGGAAAGAGCTTTGGGATGTTTCAATAGCGTCCTGAGAGCAAAGCGGGAAAGGTTTTCGGGAAGATCGATCAACAGGAAAAAGCCGCCGGCCGCCTTGCCGTCCGGGGAGTTGAGGAGGTCCCATACCCCCATTTTCAGGGTGCCGCGAAAAACGCAAAAGAAGGGCTTCCCCTGTTGCGCGGACTCGAACAGATCGGGGCAGATTCCGTCTCCCAGGAGACTTTGCAGGCGACTCAACCGGGCTTTGCCCGCTTTGGCGGCATGCCCCATGCTGGTTTCGCAAGCGGATTCCATGACATCGCGAAACATCAGGCCCAGGGATTCTTCCAGGCCGCTCCCCCGGCAGAGGACCGGACGGCCTCCCCCGGCTTCTCCCGCGATGGTTCCTGCCCAGATGGAAAAAGGGAGACGGCCGCACGGGTTTTTCCCGCGGATGAGTGCGTTCCGGGCGGAGCGGAACGCCGCTGGAAGGCTGGCCGGGCTCATCTGCCCGTGGGGATGACGGGATGGGGCGGCGACGAGAGTCCGGTACTCTTTGGCCAGGGCTTCGACCCAGAAGGCCGCGGTGGTGGCCTCGCGCACCTGCGAAGAGAAGCGCCTGGCATCGTTCAGCCACTCGTGACGCGATTGATCCGCCCGGCGACGGCTTTCGACTTCCCCAAATCCCAGGATCAAAAGAACCGGAAGGAACGCCAGCACAGCCGGGAGAATAAGTGATGAAGCTGGAGAGCGGGGCATTAACCGTTCTTACCCATCCAAAGCGAAACAACGATCCGATTTTGCACGCCGAAGTTCAGGAAAATTGTAGCGCATTCTCGGACGGAAGTCTTTTTTTTTGGAATTCTTTTCCACCCGATATGCCATTTTCTGAATGGCAGTGGAACAAATCCTTTTGTGGCGAGCGGTTGGCGGAGTTTCGAATCGGTGAAAATCTCCCAGGGGCTTCTCTTCGGAGATTTGACATCTTTCGGTACATTCGTTAGAATTGTCAAAGCCGCAGTAGGATAAGTAAGGAGCATTGAGTAATGAATTATAAGGCTACGCGGGTTCTCGTTTTTGCTGTTCTTTTTGCGCAGTTTCTGTGCTTTCCCATCTTTGCCGCTGATCTTCTTCGGGTGACGTTCCTGGATGTCGGCCAGGGAGACGCCATTGTGTTGCGTACGGCGGAAAAGACCATTCTGATTGACGCCGGTGACGATCGTTTCGACGTGGCCAAGCGGGTCATTATTCCCTTCTGCAAGAAAGAGGGAATCAAGAAATTCGATCATGTCATCATGTCGCATCCGCATCGCGATCATTTCGGTGGTTTCATTGATCTGGTCGATGCCGTCGGCATGGATGAATTTATTTTTTCCACGGACACGCTGGGCTCAGGTGATCCAGAAGAAGGCGGCCAGGATTTTCAGTTGTACATGCGGCTTTACAATGCCCTTAAGGAAAAAGGGGTCAAGTATACCCAGGCCCGTATGACCGATACGTGGGATTTCGGCAAGGGAATCAAAGTGGATTTGCTCCATGTTTCGGAGCAGAAGAGGGGACCGATGGATGGTCCGCCGCGATTAGCGGTTCCTGAACCGATTCTGGCCGGCGAGCCTCTCAAAACGTCCGCGAATGAAGACTCTCTGATCTTCCGCGTCACCGCCGGTAAAATCAGTTACCTCTTCACGGGGGATGCCGAGAAAGATGCCGAAAGTTTTGCCGTGAAAAACCATGGTGACAAGCTGAAATGCACGATTCTTAAATCCGGGCATCATGGCAGCAAGACCTCATCAGGATTCCCCCTCATGGAACTGGCCAAACCTGAATATGCCGTGATTTCCGTCGGGGAGAAGAATTCTTTCAAGCATCCCAGTCCGGAAACCATTGATCGTTACGCGTATTACAAAATGAAAGTGTTTCGGACGGACAAGGACGGGACGGTCGATTCATTCACCGATGGGAAAACCGTTCGCTTTGTCAGCAAACAAAGTCCCCTGGAGTTTTCCGCCAAGCCAAAAGTGATTGCCGCCACCGCCGGGTCGGTGACTCTGAAGTGGACCACCAACAAACCTGCCGACACCCGCGTGAAGTATGGAGTCGGCGGTCTTTCCCAGGAAAAGGTGATCGAGCATGCGGTTACCGATCACATGGTGACGATCAGCGGTTTGAAGCCGGGTTCCACGTATTCCTATCAGGCAATTTCCGTGGATGAGCGGCAAACCGATCAAGTGGTCACCTATGACGGGGAATTTTCCACGCCGAACGGGGACACCGCGACTTCCCGCATCAAGACCATGGCGATCAACTACAAAGAAGTCTATATGAACAAGCCGTTTGAAGTGACGGTGAAAGCACTCAACCCAGGAACGGCAGCGGTAAGCGGTCTTTCTCTTGAACTGTATCATACCGCCATGGCTCCGGAGATGCTGATTGGTTCCGTAAAAAGTCTGAGCCTCAATGCCGGACAGGAAGGCGGTCACAGTTTTCCCGTCGCCCTGAACTGGCTGGGAAAAGTGGAATTGGTCGCGGTTCTGAAGAAGGGAACGGAGATTCTGGACACCGGCTCTTTGAACATTGAATTGCTGCCCAAACTCATGGTGGTCGATTGTTCCCATGGCAACAAGGATTATTACATGGGGAAATTTGCCGGCATGAAAGTGGATATCGGCAAGTATCTCGGATTTGAAATGCGCAGTGCCTCCAAGGGGATTGATGCGCTCGCTCTCCGGAATGCCTTTATCCTGGCCATCCCGCATCCCGAAACCGAATTCACTGCCGACGAGCTGGCGGTTATCAAGACCTTTGTGAACAAAGGTGGAGCCGTGATGATGTTCGGTCGGTCCGATTACGGCAACAAGAGCAATCCGCTGATGCAGAACAAGGTTCTTGAGGCAGCCGGATCCCAGATCCGCTTCAACGATGACGGTTTCTGTGATCCGACGAACAACATCGGGCCTCCGTGGAAAGTCATGATGGAAGTTTTCCCGTCCCCCATCATCAAGGATGTGAAGAAGATCCTGGTGCAGACCGCTTGCACCCTGATGAAAAAAGGCGGCGTGGGACTGCCCGCCTCCAAATATGTTCATCTGTTTGCGACCGGAGATAACGATTCTTACAACATCGATAACGATAATCTGGGAGACGCCTTCTTCTATGCGTCACAAACCACGCTGTTGCCGATCCCGGTCGTGGCCGGTGAAGAAATCGGTTTGGGCCGGGTGGCCTGCTTTGGCGAGGGGTTGTATGATGACCGACTGTATGCGCCCAGCAATTCCATCCAGATCCCGCAATTCAACCGTTCCGTGATCGGTTGGCTGGAACAGGCCAAAGACAAGACTCTCAAGGAAATTCTCCAGTATGTGGAAACGATTCCGTCTCTTGATGACCCGGAGTTGTCGGCGATGCGGTTTGAGGCCATGAAAGAACTGGTTATGGAAACCGTTGGCGTGGCTCTGGAAAATGGTCAGCAGGAAGACGTGCTCGACACTTTCAGGGAATTCAACGGGGACGCGGTGAACAAGCTGAAGGAAGAGGTCCGCTCCACGTTGCAGTTCCGCTCCCTGCATGGGGAAAAACGGCCAAACAGCGAGGCGTTCCTCGAACGGTTTTAAGCCGGTCTGATTCGACGATGACCGGCCGGAGCGAACAGAGGTTTGCTCCGGCCGGTTTCTTTTTGGCCGGAAAAAGGGACCCAACATGAATTTCCAGATTTCCAATTATGTGGAGCTTACCATAGCGGAAAATCTGGATTTGAAGAAAGCGTTCAAGCCGTGGGAGGCTGTGGCTCCGCGCCTGCCTTTGCGGTATTCTCCAGGCTTTGAGCAATCGAAAATCCAGTACGGAGTTGGTCTGTTTTTCCCAACATTTTTCTTTGACTCGTAACAATGGGAGATGGTAATTTGAATGAGTGAGAGGGGATTCTTTCGACAATTCCAAAGGGATGCACCCATCCTACGCCCATTGATGTTATGGCTTTTTGCCATCGATTGGCTCCGAGGAGGCAGATTTTCTAAAACCATTTTTTGATTTGTGACATTTTGCGTATTTCGCAAGGAATCATTTCTACGCTCTCGGGTCCCTCTCAGATTTTCCGTATGGACTACGCGCTCTGCAAATACGAATGAAAGAAGGATAAACTCGTGTCACCATCAAAACTCTCATCTGTCGTTCTGGTTCTCGTCTTCACCCTGGCTGGGTTGGTCTTTTCCAACCCGTCTTTTGCCGCCAGCAAAGTTTTCGACCAGGTCAAAACTGACCTGCAGGCCGCATGTGACGGCTCAAAAACTCTGGAAATCTCAACCATCAAAGATCTTGCCAATGTCAGTATTCTGAAATCCCAGAAGATCGGAAAAGCCAAATTCTTCACCAAGGAGGGCTCCCTCTACATCACTGGCGAGATGGGTGTCGGCGTGGCTTTGCCCAAGGATTCCGAAGTCTACAGTGCCATTGATAAAATCCCTTATATTGGGAAAGCTTTCGCGGATTCTTTGCAGAATCAATCGATGAACATTGTCCTGACCATCACGGAAACCACCTCGGTGGCTTCCGGGAAGGACCTGCTATGGAACATCTCCTGGATCCTTGAAAAAGCAACCTGGAACCTGCCGGATGGCGGAAAGCTGGAGTTGAAAAGCTTCACCATTGCCTATGCCAACCTGTTGCAGGGCCTGAAAAAATCCAGTATGCCCCCCGAGGTCCAGAAGCTGTTCAAGATTTTGGACTCAACCGGCGACAAGCTCACGTTGAAACAGGATGTGA
>Ga0351833_1114_pt1 | contig 14829 bp, 11 predicted proteins | sample BONcelHFGM3001C5_FD_206751 | JGI IMG/M metagenome (GOLD analysis project Ga0351833, IMG submission 206751) | Enriched cells from coal bed in the Powder River Basin, Montana, United States - BONCAT cells FGM rep1 HSBNCT.FGM.300.1.C5 ...
GGCAAAGACAAGAGCTTTGAAGACGCGATCTTCCTCGCCAACATGGAGGCGGCCGAGGAATTGTCCCGCCAGCTTAGGCTCCGGGACCTCGGCGGCCTCATTGTCGTTGATTTCATCGACATGCGCGATTCCAAGCACATCCGCGAGGTGGAAAAAAAGGTGCGCGACTGCATGAAGCGCGACAAGGCCAAGGTGGATTTCTCCAAGATCTCCAAGTTCGGCCTCATGCAGATCTCCCGGCAGAAGATGGCCGCCCCGGTCGCGGTGGGCAGCTACCGGCTCTGCCCCCATTGCCAGGGGCGCGGCATGGTCCGTTCCGTGGAAACCCAGGCCTTGGTCCATTTCCGGCAGATCCAGACCGGAGTGGCCAGGAAGGAGGTCAAGGAGAAAAATAGAAAACAACGTCTCTCCGGGGACTCTGGATAGAGCGCTGTTATTCCCTCTCAAACCACTTGGTTCGATAGTAGGTAATTACGTCATTGATTATTTCAACAACATCTTGCCCTTCAACTAAATATTTCGATGCGGGGCCAAGGTCGAAATCTCGTACTGCATCCCAGTCGGGCCAATCGTCAACCGGGATGCCGTGCGACGAAGAAGTTGTCTCGCGAATCGTCTTCAGATGTTTTGATCGATTGCAGAGAGAGTTGATGATTTGGAAGGAAGAGGTCTCCCGTATCTCGTTGTAGAAAATTTCTTCGGGTCTTTTTGCCGCAGTTTTGTAACTATATTCAGGAGCAATCCATTCCCGCAAATGATTAAGCCCCATTAAGACGTAAAGCAGGTCTTCAACGTCTTTTGTGTTGCTTTGTTGATAACGGTCATATACGCGCAAAATTGTGTTAAAGAAATCCTCAGATGTTTTCAAATCAAAAATGCAGCTCATAGGTTGTCCTCTTGTCCCGATAGTATAATAAGCAGAATTTTGTCTATCATGTTAGCCCCGAGTTGGTAACCGTAATTTCTGCATATTGTATTTTTTCTGATTGATTTCCAGGTATTGCGAGTCTATGTGGTGGGATATGGAAAGTCAAAAGAAAAATAAGCGGGATTGTGACCGCATCCCTGCGCTCTGCGCACCAAATTTGGCCACAGGAGACTTTTGCCTTGACAGCAGGCGGCGGCCTGCTAGTATTTACCTTTTTATTGAAGGCATGAAAAATCAGGACAATTGACGGGAATAGACCTATGAAAAAGATGCGCAGTGATGCAATACGCAAAGGGGTGGAGCGGGCGCCGCATCGTTCCCTGCTCAAGGCCATGGGCTATACCAACGAGGAGATCAGCCGGCCCCTGATCGGCATTGCGCACGCCCACAACGAGATCATCCCCGGCCATATCCATCTTGACAAGATTCTGGAAGCGGTGAAAACCGGGGTCCGCATCGCCGGAGGCACCCCCATCGCTTTCGGGACCATCGGGGTCTGCGACGGCTTGGCCATGAACCACAAGGGCATGAAGTATTCCCTGGCCAGCCGCGAGATCATTGCCGATTCGGTGGAGATCATGGCCATGGCCCATCCCTTTGACGCCCTGGTGATGATTCCCAACTGCGACAAAGTCACTCCCGGCATGCTCATGGCCATGCTGCGGGTCAATATTCCGGCCATCATGGTGAGCGGCGGCCCCATGCTCACCGGACGGTTTCGTGGCAAGGACGTGCATCTGGTCAGCGTCTTTGAAGGGGTCGGGAGGGTGAAGGGCGAGACCATGAGCCTCGAAGAGCTGGACGAACTTGAAGATCATGCCTGCCCCGGCTGCGGTTCCTGCGCCGGGATGTTCACCGCCAATTCGATGAACTGCCTCACCGAGGCCATCGGCCTCGGCCTGCCGGGCAACGGCACCATTCCGGCGGTGGCCGCGGCCCGGATCCGGCTGGCCAAGGAAGCGGGCATGGCGGTGATGCGTCTGCTGGCCGACGATATCCGTCCCCGGGATATAGCCACCCGCGCCGCCTTTGAAAACGCCATGGCCATCGATATGGCCCTGGGCTGCTCCACCAACACCGTGCTCCATGTCCCTGCCATCGCCAAGGAGGCCGGGGTGGATTTGCCCCTGGCCCTGTTCAACGAGGTGAGCGAGCGGGTGCCCCATCTCTGCAGCCTGATCCCCGGCGGGCCGCACAGCCTGCAACAGTTGGATGAGGCCGGCGGAGTGCAGGCGGTGATGCGCGAACTGCTCAACACCGAAGCGGGTCTGAATCTGGAAGTGATGACCGTCACCGGCAAGACCTTGGGCGAAAATCTGGAAAAGGTCCGGGTGCGGGATGCCGATGTCATCCGGCCCGTGGATGAGCCCTATCACGAATTTGGCGGCATAGCCGTGCTTTACGGAAATCTGGCCCCGGACGGCTGCGTGGTCAAACAGTCGGCGGTGGCCGAAGAGATGCTCAAGCACAGCGGCCCGGCCCGGGTGTTCGAAGCCGAGGACGAGGCCCAGGCCGCTATTTTGGGTGGCAAGATCAAGGAAGGAGACGTGGTGGTCATCCGCTACTGCGGCCCCAAGGGCGGGCCCGGCATGCCGGAGATGCTCTCCCCTACCTCGGCCATTGTCGGCATGGGGTTGGGCAAGAGCGTGGCCCTGATCACCGACGGCCGCTTCAGCGGCGGAACCCAGGGCGCCTGCATCGGCCATGTCTCGCCGGAAGCGGCGGATGGCGGCCCCATCGCCTTTGTCGAGGAAGGCGACCGGATCACCATCGATATCCGGCACAAATCCATCGAGCTGGTGGTGGCGGAAGGGGTTCTGGCCCAGCGGCAGCACAACTGGCAGCCGCCCGCGCCCAAGATCACCAGCGGCTACGCTGCCCGTTATGCCCGGCTGGTGACCTCCGGCAGCACCGGCGCCGTTTTGAGAGATGATGCCTGCAACCGGCAGGCGGATTGAGGATTGAAGGCAAGCAGACGGAGCGCCGGGTTGATCCGGCAGCGCCGCATAACGCCTGACGGGGAAGAGATGGCAGAGAGACGGATAACTCCAGGCGGCGTCCTGTGCAGCATCGTGGTGACCTTGGCCGTCCTTGCCGGTCCCGTTCGGGCGTCGACCGGGGGGCCTGTTCCCTGGGAGATCACGGCGGACAGCCTCGTCCGTCTGGACGAACCGAACAGTATCCTGGCCGAGGGCAATGTCGTCATGATCCGGCCCAAGAGTCTGGGGCCCGGCGGCATGTTTATCCGGGCGGACTGGGCCCGGTACGATGTGGAGCGCGGCACGGTCAAGGCCCGGGGTAATGTCTACATCCTGTCCGGCCGGGACGAGATCACCGCCAAAAGCGTGGATATGGACCTTGGCTCCGAGACCGGCACCTTCAGGGATTCCACCATCTTCATGGCGGAAAACCACATGTATGTCACCGGGCAAGAGGTGGTGAAAACAGGGGAGTTCAGCTACATCCTGAAAAAAGGCTGGGCCACCGCCTGCAAGCCCGAGGAAGGAAAAAGCCCGCCCTGGTCGTTTACCAGCAGCACCACCAAGCTCACCGTGGACGGCATGGCCCAGATGACCAACGCCGTTTTTCATGTAAAAAACGCACCCCTGGCCTATACCCCGTATTTCACCTTTCCGGCCAAGACCAAACGGGAAAGCGGTTTGCTCTTTCCGGAATGGTCGCATTCCAGCCGGAGCGGGTTGGGCCTCATGGTTCCGGTGTTTCTCAATGTCTCCCCCAGCACGGATATCACCCTGTATCCCGGCTACCTTTCCGAGAGGGGCGTTCAGTATGGCGGAGAATTCCGCTATGTGAAAGGGCCTGAATCCTACGGAACCTTCATGCTCAGCTACATGCGCGATGATCTTGTCGAAGGCGCGGATCTCACGGATGAATACAAAACGGACGGCCTTATCCGGAGAGAGGCCAACCGCTACTGGCTGCGGGGCAAGGCCAACCATGATTTCGGCAACAACCTGACCGGCAGGCTTGACCTTGACCTTGTTTCCGACCAGGATTACCTGCAGGAATTCAAGGACGGCTCCATGGGCTATACGGCGAGCAATCTCCTGTTTCTCGATCAATTCGGCCGGGATCTGCGGGAGGAAACCATCTCTGAGCGGGAGTCTTCCCTGCAGTTGGTCAAGGTGTGGTCGAACATGGTTGCCAGCGGGGAATTGCGGACCAGGCAGGATACGCGCCATGACATCCTGCTTGGCGCGGATGACGGGGACGGGGTGCTGGAAACCGGGGAATACTCCATTTTATCCCGGACTACCAGCCCCCTGCAGGCACTGCCCCGCCTTGATTTCACCGGGCGCGTACCCATCAGCGGCACGCGGATGAGCACCGCCTGGGATTCCGAATACGTCAACTACTGGCGCGAAGAGGGGATCGGAACCCAGCGGCTGGACCTGCACCCCAAGCTGATCTCTTTTCTGCCCAGGGGCGGATGGCTCGAAGGCAAGCTCAGCGGCGGGGCTCGGGAAACTGCCTACCAGCTTGAATCCTACGGGGATTCCTCCTGGGACAAGGAACGTTTTCAGGACCGGCAGGCCTATGATTTCACCGGCAACATGGCGACCATCCTGCTGCGCGATTTTGACCTGGGAAAATCCGATTGGCTTGAGCACATGATCCGGCCCAACCTTGTGTATGAATACCTGACCAGGACCCAGGAGCTGCCAAATCTTGGCGACAGCCTCGGGTATTTTGACGGCGTGGATCGGTTGGAGCGGAAAAACTGGCTGACCTGGCAGTTCAATAATTATTTCACCTTGGGCGGCGTTACGAAAAAGGGTGATTTCTGGAACCGCAATCTCGGTATCTTCAAGGTCTTGCAGACCTATGACCTGCGGGAGGAAAATCCGGAAAATTCAGGGTTGTCCGCCGAAGGCAGACGCTATGACTGGTCCGACCTCAGGTTTGAGGCGACAGTCTCCCCGGTGCCAAACTGGGCCCTCGGCTATCAGACCAACGTGAGCATGTACGGGAAAAACGTGACCCGGTATGAGTTGATCAATCAGTACAGTTTTACCGGCGGGCATTCGTTGGGCCTCAATTACCGCTATCTCCAGGACAGCGGCATGATCGCCCCCTATTTTTATACCGATCTCGGAGAATCGACCCATGACCTGATCGGCATGGCCGGGGTGCGGCTGACCGAAACCCTTTCCGCCGACGCCTATCTGGTCAAATCATTTTCCGAGGACCATACGGTGGAATCCAGGGTTCGCCTGATTTATCAACCCGCCTGTTGGATGGTGGAGCTGGAGACAAGCAGGACTCCCGATGACCAGCGGGTGATGCTCATCTTTTCCCTCGACGGCGTGGGCCGCTTTGCCCGCTTGGGAAAGAGCAATCTCTGATTCCGGGCGCAGGATGGCGGCATGACCACGGCGTATTACGACATCTTCAACGGGGATGCGGACGGCATCTGCGCCCTGCACCAGCTTCGCCTGGCAGAGCCTCGCGAGGCCACCCTGGTGACCGGAGTGAAGCGGGACATCCGGCTGCTTGAGCAGGTGGCCCAAGTGCGGGGGGCAGAGCTCACCGTGCTGGATATCTCCCTGGACAGCAACCGGACCGCGCTGCTGCAACTCCTTGATTCCTGCCGGGTGTTCTATGTGGACCACCACTACGCCGGTGATCCGCCGCTCAGTCCTAACCTGATCGCCCACCTTGATCCCAGCCCTGAGATCTGTACCTCCCTCATTGTCGATGAACTCCTGGGCGGACGTTTCCGGGGATGGGCCGTGGCCGCGGCCTTTGGCGACAATCTGCACGATTCGGCCCGCAAGGCGGCTGTTGCCCTGGATGTGTCCGAGGCTCAGGTGGGGGAGTTGCGGGAGCTGGGCGAGCTGATGAATTACAACGGCTACGGGCACAAGGTGGCGGACCTGCATCTGCCGCCCCAGGCTCTCTACGCGGCGATACAACCCTATGCCGATCCCCTGGTCTTTTGCGCAGAGTCCCGGATTCCGGCCCTCTTGCGTCAGGGTTTTGCCGATGATCTCAGGCTGGCCAGGGAGGTGAAGCCCCTGCGGGAAAAAGCCCATGGCCGGATTTTTGCCTTTCCCGCGGAAAAATGGGCCAACCGGGTCGCCGGGGTGTTCAGCAACGAACGGGCCAGGGAGAAACCGGACATGGCCCACGCCCTGCTGGTGGACAATGGCGACGCCACCTTCATGGTCAGCGTGCGTGCTCCCCTTGCCCGGCGTTTTGGCGCCGACAGCCTGTGCCGCGCTTTTCCCACCGGCGGCGGCCGGGCCGGAGCCGGTGGGATCAATGCCCTGCCGGCCGGAGAGGTTGAGGCCTTTTTTCAGAAATTTTTCGAGGTGTTTTCCCCATGAGTTTTTCCGTGTTGCATAAAACCGTTGCCGGCCTGTCCCTGCTGTTGTCCTGCGCCATCTTTTCCTGCCCGCCGAGTTTTGCCGGGGCAGGGGAACCGCTACCTCTGGCCGCCGACCTGGTCGAGGATGGTCAGGTTATCGATCTTGCCAGCCCGCGCTATCAGGAGCTGTTTCAGGAACTGACGGCACAGCACGGCTTCAGCCGGGAAGAACTGGACCGCCTTTTTGCCGGGGTCGCCATCAAGAAGCGGGTGCTGGAGCTCATGGATACCCAGTGGGAGGCCAAGCCCTATTTCGAGTACTGGCCGCGATTCATCACCCCGCAGATAATTCAGGAAGGAAAGAGGCTTCTGCGCGAACACCGGGAGCTGCTGGACCGGGTTGAAAAAGAACTTGGCGTCGAGCGGGAGATTGTCGTTGCCATCTGGGGAATCGAAAGCAAGTTCGGCGAGCACAAGGGGGGGTTCAGCATGTTTCAGACCCTCAATACCATGTTTGACGCCTATCCCCGCCGCAGCAAGTTCTATCGGGCCCAGTTGATCGAATATCTGTTGCTGTGCAGGGAGAACGGGGTCGATCCGCTGGCCATCACCGGCTCCTATGGCGGGGCCTTTGGCCAGACCCAGTTCATTCCCTCAAGTTTCCGGCTCTATGCCGTGGATTTTGACGGGGATGGCCGCCGCGATGTCTGGGGGTCGGTGCCCGATGTCCTGGCCAGCATTGCCAACTATCTCCAGCGCTTCGGCTGGACCTTCAAGGGGCCGGTCTACCACGAACTCGGGCCGAAGCTGAAGGGGGAGAAGCTGGAAAAAGCCTATGCCCAAGGGCGGAAGGGCTTTGTTACCCGCGCGGCGGTGAAAAAGATCCAGGATGTCGACCTGCCGCCTTCTCCGGAGAACAAGGAGCTGACCATTGTCGGCCTTGAACTGCTGGACGGCGGGATGCGCTATGTGGCGGGCTATCCCAACTTTCAGGCCATCACCAAATGGAACAACTCCAACCGTTATGCCATGGTCGCCGTTGAACTGGCGGAAAAACTCAAAGAGTAGCGTTACCGGTTCCTGCTGGGATGGTGCCGTTTCAGCGCTGAAAATACCGCTCGGTTTCCGTCTTGACCACCTGGGAGAGCAGCAGCAAGCCGACAATGTTGGGAATGGCCATCATCCCGTTCATCAGGTCGGAGAAATTCCAGACGAATTCCAGTTTCATCATCGCCCCCACGATCACCACCGCGACAAAGACCACCCGATAGGGGGCAATGGCGCGGCGGCCCGCCAGATATTCGATGGCCTTTTCCCCGTAGTAATTCCAGCCGATCAGGGTGGAGTAGGCAAAAAGCGCCGTGCCTACCGCGACAATCACCACCCCGCCATGACCAAGGGTCTCGCCGAAGCTGGCGCTGGTCAGTTGCCCCGGCGCCACCCCTTCCAGCCAGGCGTGATTGGTCAGGATCACCAGGGCGGTAATGGTGCAGACCACCAGGGTGTCGATGAAGGTCTGGGTCATGCTCACCAGCGCCTGCCTGACCGGATCGCGGGTCCGGGCGGCTGCCGCGGCAATGGGGGAGGAACCCAACCCCGACTCATTGGAAAAGACGCCACGGGCGATGCCGTAGCGCATGGAGGCGGCCACCACCGAGCCGGCAAAGCCGCCGCTGGCCGCGATGGGGGTAAAGGCGTGTTGGAAGATCAGCCCCAGGGCGTGGGGGATTTCGCTGAGGTTGAGCGCCAGCACCAGCAGCGCGGCACTGACATAGCCGACGATCATGAACGGCACCAGCAACGAGGTGAACCTGCCGATGGACTTGATGCCCCCTAAAATCACCAGACCGGTAAGGAGCATCAACACTGTGCCGGTGAGCCAGGGCTCGATGTTGAAAGTTGATTGAAAGATGGTGGCCACGGCATTGGCCTGGGCCATATTGCCGATGCCGAAGGTGGCCAGGGCGGTGAACAGGGCGAAGAGCCAGGCCAGCTTGGGGAGACCCGCGCCCTTGGCCAGATAGTACATGGGGCCGCCGCGCATGCCGTGTTCGCCCTTTTCCCGGTATTTTACGGCCAGCACCGCTTCCGCGTACTTGGTGGCCATGCCGACCAGGCCGGTCATCCACATCCAGAACACCGCCCCTGGCCCGCCCAGGGTGATGGCGGTGGCCACGCCGACGATGTTGCCGATGCCCACCGTGGCGGCCAGGGCGGTCATCAGGGCGGCGAAATGGCTGATATCGCCGTCGCCGGCGTGCTCCTTGCGCCAGATCAACCGCAGGGCGTGGGGCAGGGCGCGAAACTGCATGCCGCGCAGAATAACGGTCAGGTACAGGCCGGTGCCCACCAGGAGCACCAGCATGGGCGGGCCCCAGACCCAGCCGGACAGGGTGGAGATCAATAACTCGATGGAAGCCATGGCTGCGCCTTAGGTGAAAGTTTTTTGGAGAGCAACGTGGTTCTGCCCGGTCAAAATACCTGAAAAGGCGTGGGAAGTGCCAATAAAAAAGGAGACGGGGAAGAATTCCCGTCTCCTTTTTTGGTGATGCTATGAAGAACTTCGCTTACTTGACGAAATCCTTGCTGCCGTCCACCAGGGTGGAAACCACGGAAGGATCGGCCAGGGTAGAGATATCGCCGAAGTCATGGGCCTCGGTCTCGCCGGCCGAGATCTTGCGCAGGATACGACGCATGATCTTGCCGCTTCTCGTTTTGGGCAACCCATCGGCAAACTGGATGAATTCCGGGGTGGCGATGGGGCCGATCTCCTTGCGGACATGGGTGCGCAGCGCGCCGCGCAGCTCGTCGGAAGGTTCGACCCCGGATTTCAGGGAGACATAGGCGTAGATGGTCTGGCCCTTGATCTCGTGGGGCGCGCCGACCACCGCGGCCTCGGCCACTTGCGGATGGGCGACCAGGGCGGATTCGATCTCGGCGGTGCCCAAGCGGTGGCCGGAGACATTGATCACGTCGTCCAACCGGCCCATGACCCAGAAGTAGCCGTCCTCGTCCTTTCGTGCCCCGTCCTCGGGATCGTAGATGCCCTCGTAGCGGGTGAAATAGGTTTTTTTGTAGCGGGCCGGATCGCCGAACACGCCACGGAGCATGCCGGGCCACGGTTTGCGGATCACCAGATGGCCGCCTTCGTTGGGAGCCGCCTCGGTGCCGTCTTCGCGGAGGATGGCCGCGTCGATGCCGGGCAGGGGCTTGGTGGCGGAGCCGGGCTTGAGCGGGGTGGCAAAGGGCAGGCCGGAGATCATGATGCCGCCGGTCTCGGTCTGCCACCAGGTATCAACAATGGGCAGCTTGTTCTTGCCGATATGTTCGTGGTACCACATCCATGCTTCCGGATTGATGGGTTCGCCCACCGAGCCCAGCACGCGCAGGGAGGAGAGGTCGTGTTTTTCCGTCCACTTGGCGCCTTCGCGCATCAGGGCGCGGATAACGGTGGGCGCGGTGTAGAAAATATTGACCTTGAATTTGTCGCAGATATGCCAGAACCGGTCGGGCGCGGGCCAGGAAGGCACCCCTTCGAACATCAGCGTCGTCGCGCCCAGGGCCAGCGGCCCATAGAGGATGTAGCTGTGGCCGGTGATCCAGCCGATATCGGCGGTGCACCAGTGGACGTCGTCGTCCTTGATGTCGAAGACCCATTGGGTGGTGTGCGCCACATAGGTCAGATAGCCGCCGGTCGTATGCACCACGCCCTTTGGCTTGCCTGTGGAGCCGGAGGTGTAGAGGATGAAGAGGTTGTCCTCCGCGTCCATGCTTTCCGGCTCGCACTGGCCGGTGATGCCTTCGGCACCCATTTCCGTGTGCCACCAGCGGTCGCGGCCTTCCTGCATGGCAACCTCGTTGCCGGCCCGTTTGACCACGATGCAGTTTTTGACCGACTCGCACCCCTGGAGGGCATCGTCGGCGGCGGGCTTCAAGGGAATGGTTTTGCCGGCCCGCAGCACCGCGTCGGCGGTGACCAGCACCTTGGCCTCGCAGTCCTGGATGCGGCTCTTGAGGCTCTGGGCGGAGAACCCTGCGAAGACCACGCTGTGGATGGCGCCGATCCGGGTGCAGGCCAAGAGGGTGATGGCCAGTTCGGGGATCATGGGCAGATACACGGCAACCCGGTCGCCTTTTTTTATCCCCATCTTCTTGAGCACGTTGGCGAAGCGGCAGACCTCGGTGTGCAGCATCTGGTAGGTGTAGACCCGGACATCTTCCTCGGGCTCGCCCTGGAAGATGATGGCGGCCTTGTTGCGGCGGCCGTTTTCCAGATGGCGGTCCAGGCAGTTGTAGGAAACGTTCAGCCTGCCGCCCTGGAACCATTTGATCTCGGGCTTGTGCATGTCCGCCTCAAGCACCTTGGTCCACGGTTTTTCCCAGGTGAGCAGTTCCTTGGTGCGGTCGCCCCAGAAGCCTTCCGGGTCTTCCATGGAACGTTTGTACTGCGCCTCGTAGTCGGCCATGCTCTTGATATGGGCCTGTGCCTGACCGGCTGCCGGCGGGGCGAACAGGCGGTTCTCCTGCATCATGCTCTCAATTTTTTTATCGTCGCTCATCATTAACCTCCGAAAATTGCTGGATTCGCATAAATGAAAAAAAGCCACAGGGCCGCAATACAGGGGAAGCGATCCTGCGAGACTATGCAATCAAAAAAAAGTTAAAAAATAACCGTTGCCGGTCGTTTTGTTTGCCTGCGGCAATCGCGGTGTTTGGCTGTTTCAGTGTACGTTCTAAGGCCGGGAATATAGGAGTATATACCTAAGTGAGTAGGGGATATATACCGAGTGTCTGCGACAATTGCCACATTTTTTTTCATCGCGGATCGTCCGGGGATTCGCCCGCAACAGGCAGGCGGAGCACGTAAGGGTCGCGACGGGTTTGTGCTTCGTTGGATGCATTTCCGGGCATTTTCTGCTATGGTGCAACGCGGTCGGATATCAGAAGGAGGCGCGGAGCGGATGCGGGTTGTGGCGGAAAACATACGGATTTTTTTTGCACTGCTTACCCTGGGCTGCGGGTTCGCCATAGCCCTGGTTCAGCCCGTGGCCGGCCAATGCGGTCCGGCAACAACGGCGCCTTTGGTGGCGGAGCCGCCGTTGTTCCGGGATGATCTGGGCTATGGGTCCCTTGCCTCGGCCATTGACCGGAGCGTGGACTATCTGAGCCGTCTTCCCGAGAAAAAGACCTTTGCCCTCTGCGGGGGCGAGTATTCCGCCGGCCAGCTCATCGAATCCCTGCTCGCCTTCAAGCTGATCATTGGGGAGAATCCCTCTCCCCAGGAGCTGACCGCGATTCTCACCAGGGATTTCGTGCTCTGCCAGGCACAGGGCAGGGATTCCGACCAGAGGATGTTCCTCACCGGGTATTATGAGCCGCTTTTCAAGGCCAGCCTGACGCAGACCGCCGTCTACCGCTATCCCTTGTACCGCTCTCCTCCGGATTTGGTTTCCATCCCCGGGACACAAGGGGGGGGGGAGGCGGACAGGCAGGATGGAGAACGGCAGCCTGGTCCCCTATTTTACCCGGGGTGAGATCGAAACAGGGAGGTTGCTGGCCGGGCAGGAACTGGTCTATCTGGCTGATCCGGTGGAGGCCTTTATCCTGCACATACAAGGCTCCGGCCGGGTACAGCTCGCGGACGGCACGCTGCGGCGGGTGCAGTTTGCTGCGAAAAACGGGCGCGAGTACCGCAGCATCGGGCGGCTGCTGGTGGAAAACGGCATCATGCGCAAGGAAGAGGCCACCATGCCCGGGATCGTTCGTTATCTCAAGGAACACCCCGGGGAACGGGGGAAGATCCTGCACCATAATGAATCCTTTGTTTTTTTCCGCTGGGGGGATGATGCCGCCGCCGGTCCCCTGGGTTGCCTGGGCGAGCCGTTGACCCCGGGCCGCTCCGTGGCCCTGGACCAGAACTGCTTTCCCCCTGGCAGCCTTGCTTTTCTCTCCACCCGCAAGCCAATAGCCGATGCGGCCGGCGAAATCATCGGCTGGGAACCCTTGCACCGTTTTGTGGTGAACCAGGATTGCGGCTCCGCCATCACCGGACCGGGGAGGCTCGATCTGTTTTGGGGCGGCGGGCGTTATGCCGAGGCGGCGGCCGGCAATATGAAGCATCCGGGCGCGCTCTATTTTCTGGTGAAAAAGAAATAGTTGTCAGAATCCGGGCCGTTCTTATACAATCCTTGTAGCAACCGGGCCAGGCAGTCTACGGAACATGGTGGAGAGGGGGAAGGGCATGAAACAAACAGAGATAGACTACTGGATCACCAGCATGCTGGAAACCTACGGCAATGTTTCCGATCTGAATATTACCGTGGGCAAGCCCCTGCAGGTGGAGACCTCCGGGCAACTGGTGCCGGTGACCGTGGAGCCGCCGGTGCCTTCGCTCACCCCTTTTCAGGCCGAGGTCTTTGCCCTGAATCTCATCGGCGGCAACAAGAGGCTGCTCGACGATCTGGTCAAGCACGGCTCCTGCGATCTTTCCTACTGGCTGGGGCAGAAGGCCCGGTTCCGGGTGAATGTATTCTCGCAAAAAACGAATCTCTCCACGGTGCTGCGGAAACTGGAGATGAAGATTCCGACCATCACCCAACTGAATCTGCCCAAGCTTTTCTACAACATGGCCGGGGAGCGCAACGGCATCATCCTCGTCACCGGCGCCACCGGGTCTGGTAAGTCCACCAGCCTGGCCGCGTTGCTGGACAAGATCAACGACGAGAAGCCGGTGCACATCGTCACCCTGGAGGACCCCATCGAGTATGTGCACCAGCACAAGATGGCGACCTTCAACCAGCGGGAGCTGGGCAACGATTTCGACTCCTTTGCCTCCGGGTTGCGCGCCGCCCTGCGGCAGGCGCCCAAGGTTATCCTGGTGGGCGAGATGCGCGACCGGGAAACCATGGAGATCGGCCTGTCTGCCGCGGAAACCGGGCATCTGGTGCTCTCCACCCTGCATACCGTGGATGCGGGCCAGACCATCAACCGGATACTTGGCATGTTCGAGCAGGAGGAACAGGCTCAGGTGCGCAATCGGCTGGTGGACACCATCCGCTGGATCGTCTGCCAGCGGCTGCTGCCCAAGGTCGGCGGCGGGAGGGTGGCGGCCTTCGAGATCATGGGCATGAACCTGCGGGTGCGCGAGCTGATCATGAACGGGGAAACGGAAGACAAGACCTATTATGACATTATTGCCGACGCCAAGGCTCTCGGCTGGCAGACTTTTGACCAGCATATTCTCGAACTGTACGAGGACGGCCTGATCACCGAAGAGACCGCCGCTAGCTACTGCACCCGGAAAACCGCGGTCAACCGGGGGCTGGACTCCATCAAGTCCGCCCGGGGCGAGTCCACCACCGGGATCACCGGCCTGGCCATGGATGTGAAGCAGGAAGAGAAGCGGCGCTCGGGGTTTTAGGAGCCTTTTGCAGCTTACTATCGGAGGAAATCCATGCTAGCCCAGTGTCCCCATTGCCAGCAGACCCTTATGCTGAGTGACGCCCAGCTTGAAAAGATCAAGACCGCCCTTGCCTCGCTCTCCGTGGGCAGAACCCTGAAGATCGGCTGTCCGAAATGCAAGCAGCCCATCGAATTGAACAGCGACGGCTCGGTGGCCGGTCAGGCTGCGGGCGCCCTGATGGACGTGCTTTTTGCCGAGCACACCGGCAATGAGGATCAGGCTGCGGTGGGGATGGTGGCCGCGGCCCAGAAAAAACCCCAGCCGGTGCGCCTGCCGCCCGACGCCCCTAAACCGCCGGATCTCGGCTGGCTCTCTAGCGGGGTGTACAGTGAAAAGGAGGCGGTTGAGAACGTTCCCCACGCCCTGATCATGGTCGGGGACGAGGAGATAACCACCCAGGTGACCATGGCCTTCGGCGAGATGGGTTACCAGCCCACCTACGTCCGCTCTGCGGAAGAGGCCATCTCCAAGATGCAGTTCATGAATTTTGAAGCGGTGGTGCTGCACAGCAGGTTTGAGGGGGATGGGCTGGACGGGTCGGCGGTTCACCAGTATATGCGGGAAATGGCCATGAGCCGCCGGCGTTATGTTTTTTATGTCCTGGTCGGCCCGGAGTTCCGCACCCTGTACGATCTGGAAGCCTTGGCCAACAGCGCCAATCTGGTGGTAAACGACAACGATGCCGGCTATTTTTCCATCATCCTGAAAAGGGGCATGAACGATTACAATGACCTGTTCGGGCCATATCTGGAAGCCCTTGGGAATTATGGCGTGAAGTAGCGCCCTGTCTTTTTTCCCGAGGCGATCATTCCGCGGCCATGATCACCCTGTTGCGCCCCTGATCTTTTGCTTCGTAGAGAGCCTTGTCCGCTCTGGCATACGCGGCTTCCAGGCTTCCGGTCACGGGGTCGAGCCGGCTGACCCCGATGCTGACACTGAGATTTTTTTCCGTTCCGTCCTTGGCGATGCTCTGGGAGGCGAAGTTTTTGCGGATCCGCTCGGCCACGGCGAAGGCTTCCTCTTCTTTGGTCTCCACCACAAGAGCGGCAAACTCTTCCCCCCCCATGCGGCCGAAGATGTCCGCCCGGCGCAACCCCTCGGTGCAGG
>Ga0351833_1115_pt1 | contig 14820 bp, 15 predicted proteins | sample BONcelHFGM3001C5_FD_206751 | JGI IMG/M metagenome (GOLD analysis project Ga0351833, IMG submission 206751) | Enriched cells from coal bed in the Powder River Basin, Montana, United States - BONCAT cells FGM rep1 HSBNCT.FGM.300.1.C5 ...
CATCCCGCCCGAAGATGTGAGGCATCTTAGGCATGAATTGGAACCTCAACCTCTTGGCTTTCGATGGTCAGCGGCATGCCTTTCTCGCGTCGCACTTCCAGGCAGAGCTGGATAGCCTCTCGTATGTTCTGCAACGCTTCCGTTTTGGTCTGGCCCTGGCTCATACAGCCTGGAATAATCGGGCACTCGACCACGTACCAGCCTTCCTCGTCCTGGTAGATGGTGACTGGAAACTTTTCGATTCTCATCGGCTCACCCCAATCTACCTGTATCCAATGATACGCTGTCGGTCGCGTTTTATCAAGCGAACTCTATTGTAATCAGAGTTTGGCCGAAGGTCAACCTGGCCTATAGTTGAATAGTCCTGTAAATCCGGTTAATCCTGTCTATTTCTGTGGAACATCGCTCTCAGGTTATGATGGTCATCCGAGTCGCTCATACGCTTCCAACAGTTTTTGGGCCGCTCGAGCCCAGGTGAATAGCCGCGCGCGAGCCAAGCCGCGCGCCACCAACGACTCTCTCAATGCGCCATCGGCCAGAACCCGGTCCATCGCCTCAGCCAACCCTTCCACGTCTCTGGCATCGACGAGCAGAGCCGCATCTCCCACCAATTCAGGCATACAAGAATTGCCGGCAGTCACGACCGGCGTACCGCAGGCCATCGCCTCCAGCGCGGGCAGGCCAAATCCCTCGTACAAAGTTGGGAAGGCGAACAGATCAGCCAGGTTGTAGAGAGCCGGCAGATCTTCGTCGGCGATGAACCCGGCGAAGTGCACATCACTGCCCAGTTGCAGCCGCCGGGCAGTATCGAAAATCCCTTCATACAGCCAGCCCTTTCCCCCAGCAATGACCAGGCGGTGAGGCCATTTGCCTGCACGCCTCAACAGCGCGTACCCTTCTATCAGTCCGCTGAAGTTCTTGCGCGGCTCCAGGGTGCCCAGGCTGAGGATGAACGGGCGCTCGCCCAAATTGTACTTGCGGCGGATCGTCTCCAGGTAGCGCTCATCGGCTATCGGCCGAAACCGCGCTTCCACGCCGGCAGGGACCACGTCGACTTTCTCTTCGGGAATTCTCAGCAACTCGACCACATCCGCTCTGGTGTTGTGTGAATCGGCCAGCACCCGGTCCGCGCAGGCGACAGCCTTCGGCACCACCCGCGCCAGATAAGCCCGCAGGCTGGGCTCGGCGCATTCCGGCGCTCGCAGGAAAGACAGGTCGTGAACAGTCAACACGGTGTGGGCGCGTCCCACCGGCGGCAATACAAAATTCGGCGAATGGAAAATGTCGATCGGGCCGGTGAGCCGCTCCACTTTGGGAAAAGGCAGCCCGGCCCGGTGCCAGAGAATATTCGTATAACGTTCATCAAGGGGCACGTTGCGAAAGCTGAAAGCTGGCGAACCGATCTCCGGGTCTGAACCGCGGCCCATCACCAGCAAAATGTAACGGTTCGCCGGGTCCATATCCGCCAGCGCATGCACCAGGCCACGCGTGTATCTGCCAATACCGCCGCTCTGGCGCACCGCAGCCGTGTAATCGATGGCAATACGCCGGCCTGCCTGTCCCCTCCCAGCCATGCGAGTCAATGGATCCCTTTGTACGTCCAGATGCGATTGATACCGAAATTCCAGAAAAGCACGACGATGATCGCGCAAGCCTTGGCTACATTGTAACCTAACTCGCCCAGCCACGGCTCGAACACATAGTGGTTCAACGACAGAAACACGCTCTGGTTGATGACCAATCCCACCACGTTGACCGCCACGAATTGCAGCAGTTGCTTACCAAACGGCCTCTGCTGCGATTCGGGGAAGGTCCACAAGCGGTTCCAGATGAAATTGTTCATCACGGCCACCGAGAAAGAAATCGTATTGGATAAGAACAGACCGGCGCCAAAAGCCAGATGCACAAGGTTCAGTACGGAGAAATCCACGACCGTACCGCTGGCCCCCACGATGGCAAACTTGATGAATCGCCACATCTCCTTGCGGTTTTTGATCATCTGATCGGTCAAATCCGCCGTTCGCGGATGGCTTCGCCCAATTGCAGCCAGGCGGTTCACCAGAGGGTGAAGTTCAACGTTTTCCGAAGTGTTTGTCAATTCCAACTCCCTAAGTTCATATAATGCAATGACGCCAAGTCGCAAGGGCGCAAAAAGGAAGAACAAGATTCTTCGCTACGGCTCAGAATGACAAGAATCTTGGCGGCTCGGCGTTAAAAGTCAGTTCGAAATTAATTCACAGGTCGGCTTTCGAGACATCAGCGCAGTCAGGCAGCCTAATAAGATGGCGACGTGCAAATACATTCCATGCACATAAAGATTGTCCACCAGATTATGTACGCTCAGGTGCACCAGCACCCCAAACACGCCCAGAGCCACCCCCAACGCATAGCCAGACAGACAGCGAGTGGCGCGCCAGGCCTGCCGGAACACCGCCGCCCACAGGACGAGATAGGCTACCAAGCCAATCAACCCTGCCTCCGCTGCGACGTTCAGGTAATAGTTGTGGGCGTGTCCCATCGAATCCGGCCAGGCAGGCGAGGCATAAAGCGGATAGACCAAACCATAATTGCCAATGCCAATTCCGGTCCAGAAGTGCGCCTCAAACATCTTCCACCCTGCCGTCCAATGGGCCAGGCGTTGCACGATAGCGAAATTGATCGGATCGACCTCGACCGCACTCACATCCGGGATGGACAGGAACGGCAGGAAATCCAAAAACCGCTGCATTACCACATCAGGGAGTAATTGCAACACACCCAGACCAGCCAGCAAAAACATCACCGCCAGAAAAGCGACCGCCATTCGACGGCTCCGCAACACGTTGATCGCCACAAATGCAGCGAGGAAGCCTAGAATAGCCCCACGCGACCAAGTCATCACGATAGCCACAGCCAGAAGTCCCGTGATCACAGCATAGAGCGTCGTTTTGGTCAGCAGCCGCCAGATACCCGTCATCACCACAATGGCATGTCTCGAAAGAGGCAGCACAACTTCCTCTTTCGTTGCCGTGAACGAGACCAGCCACAGCCCGTATGCCAACGGCGCAACGAGGCCCAAATATCCGCCGAAAGGATTCGGCTGCTCAAATGTCCCATGAGCCCGCATGAACAGCCCGATTGGCGTATGCCACAAAAAGCCATCCGGCCCCACCCGACCGAAGAACTGATAGACCCCCAGTAAGGCCGAGAGCACACCCGCCGCCAGGACTAATCCAATCGTCCGGCGCACCCGAGCTGCATCAAACGTGCTGCCGATGAACAGATAGAGTAGCAGCACCTGAACCCATTTCAGCGTCTCTTTCACGCTGACCGCCAGAGACAGGGTCGACAGCCAGGAAAGGATCAACACCACTGTGAAACCGATCAACGGCAAAGCAAGGGGCAGGTGAGGCACAACCACCGAACGCCGGACCACCATCGATGCCAGCCACGAAACGACTACCAAAGCGACGCAGACCTCGCTGACATCTACGTTGAATCCCGAAATCTGGACCTGCTGGAGCGAGCCGAAGGGAATGGCAAAAACCAAGACATAGACCCCATACTCTGGCTTCACCAGTGTGAGCAACGTCAGAGCCGCCCCACCCACCAAGGCCAATATCACACTCAGAGGCAACAGAGCGATGGCTGCCCCCGCCGCCGCCAAGACACCGGCCCACACCAACTCCCTCGCGATTAGCCCGTATGCCCATCGCATCGTCCAATTCATTTAATTTGCTTCTTAAACCACTCGATAGTCGTGCGTAGGCCCGATTCGGTGTCCACTTCAGGCTCCCAACCCAGCAGCGTTCTTGCCCGCGTGATGTCCGGTTTCCGGACCTTCGGGTCATCTTTGGGCAAAGGCTCGTATACGATGCCGGCTTTGTTGCCCGTTAGCCGGTTGATCATCTCGGCGAACTGTTTAATGGTAAACTCGGTGGGGTTGCCGATATTCACCGGGTCGGTGAAATCAGACATCAATAACCGGTAAATACCATGGATCAGGTCGCTGGCGTAACAGAAGCTCCGCGTCTGAGAGCCATCACCGTACACCGTCAGCGGCTCACCCCGCAGCGACTGCCCCACGAAATTGGGCACTACCCGGCCATCGTTCAGGCGCATTCGTGGGCCATACGTGTTGAAAATACGCACGATGCGCGTGTCCACTCCGTGCGCCCGGTGATAGGCCATCGTCATCGCCTCCGCAAACCGTTTTGCCTCGTCGTAGACGCCTCGCGGTCCGATGGGATTCACATTGCCCCAATAATCCTCTTGCTGAGGGTGGATCAAAGGATCGCCATACACCTCCGACGTCGAGGCCAGCAGCAACCGCGCATTCTTCGCCAACGCCAGCCCCAATACCTTGTGCGTGCCCAATGCCCCTACTTTGAGCGTCTGAATAGGCAATTCCAGGTAGTCGATAGGGCTGGCAGGCGACGCAAAGTGCAGAATCGCATCCAACTGGCCGTCGATGTAAATGTAGTTCGTCACATCGTGCTTGATGAACAGAAACCCGTCCCTTCCGGCCAGGTGCCCGATGTTGGCGACATTGCCTGTGATCAGGTTGTCCATTGCGATCACCTGGTGACCCTCGTTCAATAGCAAGTCGCAGAGGTGGGAGCCCAAAAAGCCCGCCCCACCTGTAATTAGCACTCTCATAAAATCAGGCGCCCCTTTCGTATGTACCCATTAACTTCTCAGGCGAAACTCTCACATGGCTGGTGAGAATTTATTATAGTTCGGATATAGCACCGTGTCAACGAGAAAGCGAGCTACACGCCGCCGTGAATCTTGAACGCCTCGCCGGTGATGTAATCCGCTTCCGGTGATGCCAGGAACGCATACATCGCCGCCACCTCGTCGGGTGCGGCCGCCCGCTTCAGGCCAACATTTGCTACGCGCGACTGCATATAATTCTCGATTCCTGTCACCGCGCTGCCATCGCGGTCCACCTGTACCCACATCTCCGTATCGATGATGCCCGGGCATACCGCATTGACCTGGATATTGTGCGGCGCGAGCTCTTTCGATAGGCTCTGGGTCAGATTTACCACTGCCGCTTTGGAAGCGCAATAAGCGACATATATCGGCTGAACGCGATAAGCCCCCATCGATGCTGTATTGATGATTTTGCCCGCGCGCTGCGCTATCATGAACGGCGCGGCAGCTCGCGAGCAGAAGTAGGTGGACTTTACATTGATAGCCAACAGGCGGTCCCAATCCTCTTCTGTATGGTCGAAAATCGCTTTCACTACAACAACCCCCGCGTTGTTGATCAGGATGTCCAAACTGCCGAACATTTCGACATGCTGCTGCACCATTGCTTCCACGGCAGCTTGCTTCGAAACATCGGCAACTGCTACGAGGCTTTTGCGTCCCAGCCCATTCACTTCACGGGCCACTGCCGCCGCATTCGTCCCGTCGACATCGTTGATCGTAACATGGGCGCCTTCCCGCGCCAGCCGCAACGCGATGGCTCGTCCGATGCCACGGCCTGCTCCAGTTACCAAAGCGGATTTGTCTTTCAATCTCATAGTCATCGTCGCCCCTATCTACGGCGGCCCGTCAGCCGCAGAATCATTAAGAACAGGTTGATGAAATCGAGGTACAGCCGCAGCGCACCCAACACACCCATGCGGCCCATAGCCAGCTCGTCCCCCTGAGCGAGGAGAGTCGCCATCTGATTTTTGATGCGTTGCGTGTCATAAACCGTCAGTCCCAGGAAAATGAGTATCCCGGCGTATGTAATCACCCAATCGAGAGCGGTGCTCGCCAAGAAAATATTCACCACCGAGGCAATGATAAGTCCCAGAAGCGCCATAAACAGCACTCCGCCCCATCGGCTCAGGTCGACGCCGGTGGTCCAGCCGATGATCGCCATGGCGCCAAACAGGCTGGCCGTGGCCACGAAGGCCAGCGTGACGCTGCCCAACTGGTAAGCCAGGAAAATCGATGAGAACGTGACCCCATTCAGCCCGGCGTAAATGAAAAACAACAGCAGCGCTGCACCAGGCGAAAGCCGGTTGATCGCTGCCGAGATGATGATCACCAGCGCCAATTGTGCGACGATGATGGCGACCAGCAGTAACGGCATCTGAGACAACAACAGTATCCACTCTGACCTGGCTGTCACAGAAGCCACCACGGCAGTGAGCAGCAGCCCCAGGAACATCCACACGTACACATACCGCATCACCGCCGGGAACAAGTCATCCACTTGTTTCCGTGGCGCCACATAAGGCGTTGAACCCCGATCCAGGTAAGACATTTTTCCCCCTCCAACTTTGTCTAATTGGCTTTTCGGCGCGACTATTCGGCAGGCCGCACCCTTCCCAGGTATTCTGTAAACTGAGCCTGGCTCATCGAGCCAATGCGCCGTTCAACCAGCACCCCTTGCGTATCAACAAACACCGTCACCGGAATACTTCGCACCCGATACAAATCCGCAACCGTCCCATTCTCATCGAACAGAATGGGGAAGTCGAGGCCCTTCTCCTGGGCGAACGACATGACGGTCTCTGCATTGGAACCTACATTGACAGCTAGCAGGTGCATATCGTTCTGATGCTTACGGTAAAAAGCCTCGATAGCTGGCATTTCCTCCACACAAGAAGGGCACCAGGTAGCCCAAAAATTGATGACCACAGGCTTATCACGCAATTTGCTCAAGGTCACCTCTTGTCCACCCAGCGTATTGAGCGTGAAATCCGGCGCGGGGGCATTCACGAGCTGGCCGGCGAATAGCAGTTCCGACACGTAAGGGTAAAACTGAACGCCGACGCAGGCGAGGATACAGAGCGCCAGCAATCCGGCCACCACGCCCAGCACGATGACCCACGGCGATATTTTCCGTTTGACCGGCGATCCGCCGCTCTCTCGTGTCCCTGTTTCTGACATCGATCCCGCCGCCGGCACAACCGGTTCAATCTGTAGTTCAGTCAAGGATTCCCTCCTTACCATGTCATTCTGAACGAAGTGAAGAATCTTAATTGTGCTCACGTATCTTGAATTTATCACATTTTTGCCAAATTGTCTAATGCTCTATTGCCCGATTTCTGGAGATGCGGGCGGCTCGGAGCAGTCCAGGGACGATTCAGCGCGCACCAAAACCCGATAGTGCTCCAAGTAAATCTCTATGGTGGTCATCAAAAAAATCATCACCACCGGCCCATAGATCACCCCCATGAAACCAAAGAGTTTCAACCCGCCAAACAGGCTGAGCAGCACCAGAACCGGATTCAGTTGCGCCTCACGTGGAACCAATCGGGAGCGCAGTAATGAATCGATGTTCGACACAACGAGCACATATCCGACGATAACCACCGCGCCCTGCCAGAGGTCCCCGGTCAGGATAAGATAGCCGCCCACAGGAAACGCAATCATGCTCGCACCTACCGGCAGGATCGATAGAAAGACCGCCAGCAGCGTCCAGAATGCGATGTAGTGCACTCCGGCAATCCACAGAAACAGTCCCATGACCAATCCCTGCGTTACAGCCACGACAAATATGCCCCGCACCATCGATTGGGTCATAGCCGTAACCCGATCAATATATTTCTGGTCCAGCTCATCGTCCAGAGGACTGAGTTCCTTGAGAAACTGGATTGCCCTGGGCCACGCCGGCAAAAGCGTTGCCACGAGCGACACAAAAATGATAAAAGTGGTGATTATGTCCACCGTAGAAGATCCTACTTCCATGGCATGGCTGGCCAGGAAAGACCCCACCGGCGTCACAACCCGCTTCAGAGACTGAATGATTTCCTGCTCCGTCAATTGGTACCCATGTTCAAACGGCAAGCGTTTGAGCAGCTCGTTCAGCTCGCTAATCACCTGCGAAAGCGATGTCATCTGCTCTGCCTTCAACGTGACGACGTTTCTGTACAAATCCAGAGCCTGGTCGGCGGTGACCTGAACTACCAGCGCGGTGGGAATCAATATCACGACAAAAATCGTGACCAGTGTCAGCGCAATCGCCGGCCCCTGGCGTCTTTTGAACCATCGCAGATAACGTCGATACAGCGGTCTGAAGACAATCACAACCACCATAGAAAAAACGATTACGCCCAGATAAGGCCGCAGCAGCGTATAGGCGACGTAGCCCGTGAACAGCAACAATAGATAGAAAAACGTTTTGTTTCGGGAGCTTAGCTTGATCATATCGATCCTCTCAATCTGGCTGGCAAGTCGGTCACACTATTTCACATTTGATAACACCGGCGCCTAAGTAAAGATACAATCAGCCTTAGTCATCTGGCAGAGGGCGGCGTTTGGAAGGATTGTAGTATTCCATATATATTTCGACCGTCGTGATCAGAAACACCAGTACGATCGGGCCATAGATGACTCCCATGAAACCGAACCATTTCACTCCACCGGCCAAGCTGAGCAGCACCAACGCGGGGTTGAATCGCGCCTCTTTAGGGATCAGGCGCGGCCTGATCAACGGATCGATATTCGCTACGACCAGGATGTATCCCAGCAGGACCACAACACCCTGCCAGACGCTGCCCGTCAAGAGCAGATAAGCGCTGATGGGCAGTGCGATCAGACCGCAGCCTCCAGGCAAAATGGCGACGAAGGAGGCCAGCAATCCCCAGAGGAACATGAAAGGCACACCTACGACCCACAGGAGCAAAGACATCGCCACGCCCTGGAGAACCGCCAGCACGAGCGTCCCTTTGACCATAGCCTGAGTCATCAGGACAATTCTGTCAACATACTGTTGATCGAGCCTATCTTCCAGAGGGCTGAGGTCTCTGAACAATTTGACCACCACCGGCCAGCCGGGAAACATCGCCGCCAACAGAGATAGATAGATGATGGTTCTGATGATCCAATCGAACGAAGAAGATCCCAAGTCGACAGCGGATCTCGCCAGGAAAGAACCAATGGACGCCAGCCATTGCTGCGCCGTCTCCAATATCTGTCTTTCCGTAACGGTCACCTCAGTGTGTTGCATAAAAGGCAGATGGGTGAGGAAGGTATTGAATTTACCGACGGCTTGTTGTAGAAGCGGCGTTTCACTTGTATTGATGGCCGCCACTTCTTGCGAAAACTGCACCACCTGCGCGATGGTCATCTGGAAAACCAGACCGAACGGGATCAGCACGAGCGCGAAAATGGTCAGGACAGTCAGCAGCGCGGCCAGGCCCTCTCGCTGCCAGAGATGCCTGACAAAAAACAGGTAAATCGGGCGAAAGACAACCACCGTCACGGAAGCAAAGAAGACCACGCCCAGGTATGGTCTGAACAGGCTGTAGGCCGCGTACAGCGCGAAGAGCAATAACAGATAGAAATAGTTCCGGTTGAGCGAACTGGTCTTCACATGCCAAATCCACCCTGTTTATGTGTATTGATATACCATTATAGCATGGAGTCACCGCCGCAAGCAAACTATGAGATCGACGGCTCGAACCTTATGGCACGCGCCCATTCTTACGCCCAATGACATTCGATAAAAGAGTCATTCCACGCCACAGGCTGTCCGCCGATAGGCCCACAAGCGTTGATTTCTGTCCCCGCAGCATTCAAATACTGGGCGAGATTGGAATCAGTATACTGGTCCGGCATATCAGGGTGATGGTTGGGGTTGTTGTTGATTGGATAGAGGACATTTTTCGATGCCCAATAGTCCAATGCCACCGGGTCGATGCTGGCAAGCAGCATATTTTGCCGCGACGTGGTGCTTACCGGGTACCCGCCCAGCGAAGAGTAAGAAACCCAGATCGCATCCATAATGTTCAGGTCCGGCGCCCTCACGTGAGCGAACATCTCACCCAATACTTCGCCAATATGGCCGTAATGATACCCCCCATCACGGTATTGCATCGAGAGCACGCCGTAGAACAGCTTCAGCGCACCCGTCACCCCGCAGCCCCCATGTGTCTTCAGAACGGGCACGTTGATTAGCTTCAAGTTCTGAGCATAGCCCGAACCCGTCCAAAGTCCCTGTGCCAGCTCCACCCTGTGCCCACCAGTGGTGGTGAAACATGGGTAAGAGATATACCAGGACTGTCGTTCCGGGTGCGGGTTGATTCGGCGGTAGCCATTCACTGTATGATCGGCATCCGACAACAATATCGACCGCACTGGATCGAGCAGAAAAGAGCTGACCGGCTGACTACTAAATACCGTATTGACGAGATAATTGAACGTATGGGCCGGGTTCTCTGCGTTGGCCGCCACAGTGGTGTCGCCATCGTAATTCTGATTGCTATCGAAGCTCCCGCGCCCCTGCCCATTTTCAAAGATGACCACCTCACCGCTGAACCCAGCCGGATGATCGAGAATGCGCTGGATCAGCCCCCGCAGCACATCCGTATTGGTGCAACCCCTACACTTCCACTGAGCATTGACCTTCAACAAAACGACGTCGTCGGCAGCTATCAAACCCTCTGGTCCCGATAGATCATCTTCAACAGAATGCTTGTAAAACTTGAAGTCCTTTTGTCCCATCAACGCCAACAAACTCTCTACTCCAGGATGGTAGTTGCCAGATGAGAAATCTGGCGCTGGAACATCTCGCACGCCATACAGGAGCGAAGGGGGAGCTTTGTAGATCAACGGCAGATAAATGGGGCCTGGCGACTGAGCATGAGCGCGCCTTTCCCCAACAAAATGCTTGCCGGTTACCGCTCCCACGATACTCCACAACAGAGTGAGTAAAAAACCTCTTCGCTTGATAAGTATCCTCAATTCTATATACCTCCTGCATACCTTTTTGATTTAATTAGAATTGTTAATGAATATTATAAATCCATATTTTCATTTGTCAAACTGTCCGCATCGTATTGACGCCAGCCCCACCCTGTGATACAATCCGCTTCACAAAAGCCGTAAATCTCTGCGCTCTCCGCACCTCAGCGGTGGAAAAACGTAGGGGTAGGCCACACGCCTGCCATACCTGGCTCATCTGTGGTTTCATGTAGAGGAGAGGATATGGGCAAATTGCCGCTGGGCAAACTGGACCCGGACTTTCTGGCTCGCCTGTTGAACCAATATACTCGAACCGACGAGCGGATTCTGGTCGGCGCATCAATTGGGGAAGACGCTACGGTGATCGACTTTGGGGCGACATGTCTGGTGGCGAAGACTGACCCGATCACCTTCGCCACAGATGAGATCGGCTGGTACGCCGTGCACGTCAACGCCAACGACATCGCCGTTTCAGGCGGCGTCCCACGCTGGTTCCTGAGCACCATCCTGCTGCCGGAAGCTCAGACGGACGAGTCGATGGTCGAAAACATCTTCCGCCAATTGTCCGAAGCCTGTGCGCAACTGGGCATTTCACTCTGTGGGGGCCACACCGAAGTCACTTATGGCCTGGACCGCCCCCTCGTGATCGGCCAGATGTTGGGCGAAGTCACGAAAGAGAATCTGGTTCGGAGCAGCGGCGGACGGCCTGGCGACGATCTGTTATTATCCAAAGGCATCGCCATCGAAGCGACCGCCATCATCGCCAGAGAAAAAGAGGCTGAACTCTCTGCCCGTCACTCAGAAGGTTTTCTGGCCCGCTGCCGCAACATGCTGCACGAACCGGGTATCAGTGTGCTTCGAGAGGCTCGCCTGGCCGTCGAAGCCTTGCCTCACCATGAAATTCACGCTATGCACGACCCGACCGAGGGCGGGCTGGCAACTGGCGTGTGGGAGTTGGCGACGGCATCCAAAACCGGCGTTTGGTTGGATGGCGACGCGCTGCCCATCTTGCCAGAAACCCAGGTCCTGTGCGCGGCATACAGCCTGGACCCGCTCGGCGTTATCGCTTCCGGCTCTCTCCTCGTGGCCCTGAACCCCGCATATTCGTCTCAGGTGCTGAGCCTCTGGCGCGCCGAAGGCATCGACGGCGCCATGATCGGTAAGCTGACAGAAGCATCTGAGGGCATGACCTTATCTCAGTATGGTCAAACCCGTGAACTGCCCCGCTTCCGCCGCGATGAGATCGCTCGCCTGTTTGAGACATAAAATGTTTTTTGTATTTCTCGCTCTATGGTAATAGAATAGAGGTTCATTGAGATTGAGTATTTCCATCATCGGCGATGTCGGGGGTAACATGGAAAAACAAGACGATCATAACCCACGGATAGACTCACTGATTGAAGCCATCACCTGCTTGCAGCAGGGGAACTATTACATCGATGTTATGGTAGACTCCAATGACGCGATAGGGCAGATAGCCGGATCTCTACGTAGCCTGGCCCTTTCCTTGCAGAACCGCCAAAACGAACGACTCAAGTTAGACAATATCACCGCCCAGGTCGATGCCGGCCTGATACTGGACGACATCCTGGAGACCGTCTACCGCGAATTTCGCGAGGTGATCCCCTACAACCGCATCGGCTTTTCATTGATCGACGACGACGGTCAGACTGTCCGAGCCAGATGGGCCAGAAGCGACCGCCCTCGTATGGAGCTCCATGCCGGATACTGCGCACCGTTGAAAGGCAGCAGTCTGGAAAACATTATTCGCACGCAGCGTCCGCGTATCATCAATGACCTGGCAGCCTATCTGGAACACAAGCCCACTTCAGAGTCAACTCATCTGATTGTGCAGGAAGGCATGCGAGCCTCACTGACCTGTCCCCTGCTCGTCCAGGGCAGAGCGGTGGGTTTCATGTTCTTCTCCAGCATCGATCCCGATACCTATATGAATGCTCACGTAGATATTTTCTCACAGATTGCCAGACAGATGTCGGTCACTCTGGAGAAAGGCCATCTGATGTTAGAACTGGCCGTGCAAAAGGCCGAAGTAGAACAACACCGCGAGGAACTCCGTTATCTGAATCAGGTCAAAGACGTATTTATGGGGATGGCCGCGCACGACCTCCGCAACCCGTTGGCTCTGGTGAAGATGATTCTGGAATATGAGCTAAACCCTGAGATCAAGCTTTCTAAGGCCGACCGAAACAACTTCCTGCGAAAAGCCCTGGGCCAGACAAACTACATGTTGCTTCTTCTGAACGATTTGGTAGACGCCAACTTGCTCCAATCCGGCCAGTTTCAGCTTCAGATCAAATCCGTGCAACTAAGGGACTTTCTGACCGAAGCGGTAGAACGCCACGATGCCCTGGCTCAGGAGAAGAAGACGCGCGTGATCCCAGAGGGGGAAATTCCGGATGTAGAAATCCAGGCAGACCCCAGCCGGCTTCGCCAGGTCATCGACAATCTCCTCTCCAACGCCGTGAAATACTCGCCGCCTGGCAGCACCGTACGCGTCTATGCGGACCGCGTGCCATCAGAAATCACGATACACGTGCGAGATGAGGGGCCTGGCATCGCTTCCGAAGAACAACCACTCCTGTTTCAGGAATTCACCCGCTTATCCACCGAACCGACCGGCAACGAGAAAAGCACTGGCCTCGGCCTGGCCATCGTCCGGCGCATCGTCGAGGCGCACAAAGGCCGCATCGGCGTCGACACCGAGCCCGGCCACGGCGCGGACTTCTGGTTCGCCCTGCCCGCCAGCGAGTAGGCGCAGAAATCTGGCAGGTCTTTGACATTGGCCCGCACGGGGCGTTGCCCGGCGACGGTTTTTCGCGCTCAAAACGGCCGTCAACCACATCGGTTGTTTGACCTGGCCTGGCAAAACGAGTAGAATACTTTAGAGCAAGCAATCAACAGGAGGTGATCTATGGAACGAACGATCAGCGCCACAGAGGCTCGCATCCATTTCGGCGAACTCATGCGCGAAGTAATTGAAAATCGAGAGCCAGTCATCGTCGAGCGCGATGGCAAGCCTCATATTGTCGTCATCTCCGTAGAAGAATACGAACGGCTGAAGTGCGCTAGACAACGAGAAGGCTGGGAGGAAGCGCTCAACAGAGCTGTTCGCCTATCAGCCAGAATCAGGGAACGGCGCGGGGGTGAGCCCTTGCCCCCTCCGGAAGAGGTCATCAGAGAGATGCGCGAGGAACGGGATGAACAGATCTTGGGTCTGCGTTGATGCCAGCGTCATAGTCAAACTGGTTATCGACGTGAGAGAAGACATGCCACTGTTTGGTTTGTGGCGAGCCTGGCAATCGAGCGGACGTATACTGGCGGCGCCATCGCTACTGTACTATGAAGCAGCTAATGCATTCCACCGCCACGTCGTTCATGGTCGTCTAACCGCCGACGAAGCCAGGAATGCCATGGAAACTGTGTTCGGCTTCGGCATTTCAATTCACAGGGACGAAGGCCTCCATCGTCGCGCCCTGGACCTGGCTGCTCAATTATCGCTACCGGCTGCTTACGACGCCCACTACCTGGCTCTGACCGAAAGACTGGACGCGGAATTTTGGACCGCCGACCGTCGGCTGGTTCAGGCCACATCGGGAACACCGCTGTCAGTCCATCTTGTAGAAGATAAACCGTAACTGCTCAGGCCGGCGAGGAATAAAAGATTAACCGCAGACGAACGCAGATAAACCTTGCCACTTGGGCTGATTTTCTTTTAATCCGTCGGACGAAGTCTCTTTCGCGCCTTTCGCGTTCCAAATGGCCTTCAACGAACAAAGCCCCTTGCGAAGGTTCTGGACCTTCGCAAGGGCCACTACACAATTCGCTCACTCGCTGATTCGCCGGCTCGCTCTTACAGCTCCTCCGGCCCGCCGATATACCCCAGCACCGCCGAGGCCGCAGCAACCGCTGGGTTCGCCAGATAGACCTCGCTCTCGCGGTGGCCCATCCGTCCGACGAAATTGCGGTTGGTCGTCGAGATGCACCGCTCGCCAGCAGCCAGGATGCCCATGTAGCCACCCAGGCACGGCCCACAGGTCGGCGTGCTGACCACTGCGCCCGCGTCGATGAACACTTCCATCAACCGCTCTTCCAACAGCTTGCGGAAGACTGCCTGCGAACCGGGGA